>JACKQG010001743.1_pt1 | contig 29435 bp, 25 predicted proteins | sample 8237621 | NCBI WGS metagenome assembly JACKQG01 (sample SAMN15677084, study PRJNA649215) | marine metagenome | biome: marine; feature: Black Sea; material: saline water; isolation source: suspended particulate matter (SPM) from the Black Sea western gyre | collected 2013-06-09/2013-06-10 | depth... | reverse complement strand
AAAGTCCACGATGTCGTGGCACATCTCGCAGTCCACGATGTTGTGGCACTTACCAACTAGGAAATACGATTATACTGAATTTATAATAACAAATAGTGAGTTGTTTTTACTATGTTATTCCATTAAGATAACGGCGATTATGAGTAATTTTAACAAATTAATTCTTCACCCTAATTTTCATAAAACAATAAGAGAGTTAAGCAATAATGATATATTCCTTCCGCATCATGGTTTAGAACAAAATTTTGAGGGCATGGGGTCCCTGACGGACAGCGGAAAGATAAGTAATTTAGAAGAAATAAGGGGGTATAAGCTGGATGTTCTAAGCGGGTGTGCTGAAGCCAGCAAATTTCCTTTTTCATCGTATGATGAATCATGGATTAAATATGCAGCGTTGGAAGGATTAGCTTATTTTACAGCTCATTCTTTAGTGGTGAATGGTGACAATGAATATGTACCTGTTGCTCTTATAACATTTAATTTTTATACACGTTCCAAAGCAATAATTGAAAAATCGTCATATATTAAATATGCTGCCGATCCCACAGTAGAATACACTCGTGATTACATAAAAGATAAGGTTAATTTCCTTTTAGAGTTTGCACCTTCACATTCGTTGTTGTTTATCGATGGTCCCCTAATTTCCGGTGATTTGTATACCATAATGGTCGATGCTACAGACAAGTTTCTTCAAAAAGATATTATACCCATACATTTTGTTAAAAATAGTAATAGTAATATAGTTACCAGCAATATTGATAGCTTGAGTGGACAATATCATTCAGACATGCATTGGTTAAATACTTTACTTAGGCCAGGTGAGCGTTCCTGTTTTTTTAAATATGAGGATCAAATTAATAAGAAAAACACAAAAACTTTCTGCTATATAAAAGCTTTTGATTCGAGCCCACAGAGAATTGAATTTTACACTAGTACGTATTTAACCTATATAGATTCTGTATCCCAGATCATGGATTTAATATTGTACTTGTTGTTCGTGCAGGGATCAAAAACAAATCCACAGTTGCGAACAATTGCTATTGCAGAAGCGTATGCTCGGAGTGTTTTACGGTCTATTGATATTAATACGTATTTCAAAGAAGCAAAAATTTCACCGACGCTCAATCAAGTAAGATTTGGAGGTTAATATATGAGCTGGATAGTCATTGGGGAAGAAAGTGGCCTGATTAAGTTAGTATCCAAAAGTGGGGAAGATGGTTTATTGCCCAAAGGGGCTTATCTTACTATTGAAAAGGAATCTACGAAATTTATCCTACGAGTTGACAAAAGTTTGCAAAGTGAACCATATGCTCCTTCTCCAATGATCATTGATATGGATTTATCAGGATTGATTCAGGACCAAAAGTGTCAAAATGTGATACATGCCTTTAGAGTAAGAGATATTAGTAATCGAACAGATGGCAAGATTGACTTTATTCCTCCTCAATCGATAGCACGCAGATCAAATCAAGAAGAAATTAATGAAGCTATGGGTACTTCTGATAAAGAAGGAGCTATAGTTTTTGTTGCTACAGTCCACGCGGGGCATAATCAACTTTTAGTGGATGATGGAGGGAGTTTTATTACAACTCATTTACCCAAAGATATGTTTTATCATCAAATGCTTATCTGTGGAAAAACAGGAAGCGGAAAGACAGTTGCAACGAAGTATTTGGCGCAATATTTTGTTGAAGAATTGGAAGGTGCTGTATTAGCAATAAATGTCAAAGATGTTGATTTTCTCAGAATGAACAGGAGTTCAAATACAATAAACACAAAAACATTAAAAGAGTGGCAAATATTGGATAAAAAGCCGCATGGTATTGAAAATTATGTTGTGTATTATCCAGCAAATACTGATGTTAATGCTTATCGCGATATTGACAATGAATATTTTAAAGCAGTTACACTGAGCGTTCATGACATTGAGCCTGAAGCTCTCACTGGTTTATTACAAGGAATAACTGATGTTGGTGCTCAAAACTTGCCTGATATTTTCCGGTATTGGCAAAGCAGAGTGAAAACTAACGAGAATTCTTTTCATGATTTCCTTCAATATTTTATTGATGTGGGTGAAAGCGAGGGCCGTATTTTTCAGACACTTAATATCCGAGGAGACATATCATCAATACCTTTACATCCCGCTACATATAATAATGTTCAAAGAACATTGGTTATGGCAACCAACTATTTTGATAATGAAGATGCTATCTTGATCGACGCGTCGGACATTTTAGAGAAAGGGAAAATGTCTATTATAAATGTTGGGAATAAAGGATTGCAATTTGGATCAATAATGTTACGTCATTTGTTACACAAGATAGTAGAAACAAAGTCAATTGGGGAATCAAATGTTCCAATTCTCATTATTATAGATGAAGTACATAATTTCTATAATTCGAATGCTTCTCAAGATGCTCTTGGCGATCTAGATACAATTTGTCGGCAAGGGCGGAGTCAAGAAATTGGCGTAATATTTTCCTCGCAAAATCCAACCGATATTCCGAGAGGATTGGAAAGCGTTATCAATTCAAAAATATTTTTCAGGTCAGATGCTTCCATGTCAAAGATCCATGCAGTCAGAATATCAAGTGATGAGCTTGAAAGCCTTAAAAAGGGCTTTGCAATTGGAACTATTCATGATCTTCCACAATTGAAGATACTTAAATTCCCATTGGCCTATGCAGGTGTTTTTGAATAGAAAGGAGATACCCATGGATAAGGAAAGACCTTCTTTGGATTTTATTTCTAGCTTGTTTGAGAAGAAACAAGAAACGCGGATTATTAAATATATTTTTGATGAATTAAGCGAAGATACTATCATTGAAAAATTAATAAAGCGGAATAAAACTGAGGAAGACAATGATTGAGTATGATTATACCCTGAAGCGCGACGAAAAAGATACCATCTGTACATACAAACCGAACAACATCCCCACAAAATTGCCCAATATAGTATATATTGAAGGTCCCAATTCTTCGGGCAAGAGTACCTTGCTGCATATAATAGCAATAGCTTGTCATGGGTTGAAAAACAGACAAATGAAACCTGCGCTACAAGAAAAAATTAAAAATTTGATCGATAGTGATTACCAAGATTTAAGCTTTAAAGTAAAAATAACAGACAATGATGATAATCTTGAACTTATGTCTGAAAAAAAAGACTTGAAAAACAAAGAAATTATTTTGCGAGATGCAAGAAATAAAATTATTAGTACAGATCACTTTCAGAAAAAATATAACTTAATTTACGATATTCCCGAGAATCCTACGGAACGCCTCCGGGAATTAATAAGTGAAATTAAAGATAGGAATTTATATTTTCAACATAAGTTAGGGCTATTGAGAAGTTATATATTGCAAATTATAACCGAAATTCAGGAAGCGCGAGATCCCGCACGAATTGATTCGGTTAAGAACGAAATAAAAGTGTTTAATGAAGCAAAAACAGATTTGATAAAAGAGCTTGATGTATTGGAGGAGAGATTAAAAGAGGTAAAACTTTTTACTTATATAAAGTTTTACGTACATTATGATGACGTAACGCGCAGGGTAGAAAGGGAGATAAGCAAAATAAAGAGGGAAGAAAATAAAAAGAAAAAGGTCATAAAGAAAATATCTGGGGAGGCCAGTGATTTAAAGAAACACCTGACTGACGAGATAAAAAATATAGAAAATCTATATTATAATGTTACTCCACTTTTACAAGATTTATTTTCAAAAGGAAAAGAAAAAAAGCGTTTTTTGCTTTGGAAAGAACTTATTGTCAGAGAAGAAATAGCCCATCGCGATTTCAATCAAACTTTAAAGCATGAAGGTTCACATTTCAGAGATTTGCTTGAGAAGGAATATTATGCACAGCAAAAAGCGGATGATTTAAAGGAAGCGGAAGTATTCAGAGAAATTATAGACGTATTAGAAAATTATTCAGATTTAAAAATTATGATTCCTATAGCAGAAGTATCTATTTCGAATTTTATAGAAATATTACGTGACAAGTTAAAAGAGTATAAGAACCTGATAGCAAAAAATGAGAATTATAAAAGTGCAATAGATAATCTTAATACAATTCTTGCAAAAAGAGAGTATGTCTTAAATAATATACTTCCTAAGTTGTCAAAATTATATGTTAAAGAGGAAGACACGAAAGCTGCTGTAGATGACGATACAGATGACTATCAAATTGAGAAACTCGAAAATCAACTTGCCGAGAATAAAGAGAAAAAAGAATATTATAAAACATCTTGTTTTAATTTAGGTATTTCAGGCCAAGAGATAAAGATGCTTTACCCCTCTGTAGTTATGGGGAGGTCCGCAAAAGGTTTAAAAGAATACAAAGAAACCCATCTTAAAGATAAAATATATGACATGAAAAAAACATTATCAAAAAAAAGGAAAGAAATTAATGGGAAAGAATCAAATTTGCAATATCTTAGTAAAGAACTGAAACGATTGGAAAGAAAAGAACCACATCCATATCAAGCGAACTTGAATTTTTTAAAAGACACTTTATTAAGAGATATTCAAATCATGGAACAAAAAATGAACATATTCGGTTCATATACTAAACAATTAATAAATAATAAATATGACTCCTCTGGCGATTTAGAAGACAGAAAAAAGTATTTTGACCATGTAGCATCCTATTTAGCGAAAAGAGTAGGAATTATTCGTCATATTGAAAGTGATTATGTGCCGGAGAAAATTGATTTAGTCAGAAAAACAATTTCCACAAAATCTGGCAAGGAAATAAAAATTGCCGATTTGGGCACTGGACAAGGTCAAAGTGCATACCTAAAAGGGTTGTTAGGGGCGGATGATAATAGAAAAATAATTGCTTTATTTGATGAGGTTGCAATGATGGATAGCAAATCTTTAACCCCTGTATATGAAAAATTAAAAGAATTACATAATAACGGTAAGTTGCTGGTTGGGATAATAGTACAAAAGGCAGAGACAATAAATGTTACACCTATTGGGTAAGTTGAGAGAAAGATTGTGGAAGAACAATTAGAATTATTAATAAAATTATATGAAAATTTAAAAACTACTTTTATTCGAAACCACAAGGGTAAAGATGAGAAATCGATATACTTTTCACTCTTAAATCTGGGATCTAAAACTAAGCGAATGCGCATTTTACAGAAAGCCGCTGTTCCTGCTATGAGTTTAAACAACAAGCATCTTGAACTATTAATTAATCTAAATTATGTGGAATATATAGACAAAAAAAGGGACATTTGTTTCACGTCCTTTGGTATATGGAAGTCAGAAAACATATTAGATGTAATTGACACGAAGGAACTACTAGATTTTATTGACAATAAATGGTTTAATTGTTTTGCTGATTTCAATCGACCTTTATCGGATAAAGAAAAGGTTATTTTATTCACGCTACTTTCTGTTAGGGCATTTTCAAAAAATTCTGCTGTTGAGTTGAAAAATGAAAATTGTCATGATGGTTGGGCAAAAGCACTTAATCTGTCATTTGATTTTCTTCACAAAAAACAAATTATTTCTGATAAAAATTTGTTGTCATCTATGACTAAAGAAACAAAAAGCTTACAACCGGTTATACATTTTTTTCGGTATTCTGAATATCTACCAAAGCAAACCAATGGCATATTTATCGCGAGGGGCAATAATAGTTATTATTTAGATTTATATAAACATGAAAAGATTGATGTACAAAGTCTAATTTTTTTATTTGAAATTATTTTTCAAGATAAAATGGATTTTGTATTGATGGATAAAACTAATGAACATTGTCAAAAAACATCATACGATATAAGTATTAAAGTTTTTACACTTGATAAACATATTTTTTCGACGCTAGATTATGATGATTTAGTAAAGCAAACATTGCGTAGAATTATTGTTTCACCAACCTTAAAGTTTTAAAAATACTTTTTATAAGATAAGTTAAAAAAGGATGTTACGTCCTTTTTTTATTGCTTACATAAGCATAATGCCATTACAAAATTCTCATAACATAATATATCATTGAAGTATTTATTAGATATTAGATCAAAATGAAATACAAAGTGCTATTAGTTGAGCCTGACTTTCCTTATCCTACAAAAAGCAAAAAGAAAGCTAATGGAATTCATAAAAACTTTGTCCCTGGGGCAGATTGGGGCAGATTGGGGACATCCTATAAATTCCACATTTGAAAGGTGAATTCACCAAAAACATATTGAGAAAGAAGTTATTGAGCTTTTCAATAAAATAGAATTTGAAAAACGATGAAGAAATACTTACTTGTAGAACCAAATTTCCCAATCCCTGCTAAGAGCAAAAATCACCACAATTTCCTCCCTATCGGTCTTTTGAAGCTCGCTTCTTACTTAAGGGAAAATGGCAACAAGGTAAAACTCGTTAGAGGAGAAGCTGATAGTTATAGGCTTGTGGCGATTAAGAGATTTAAACCAACGGAAATTTGGATAACTTCACTATTCACATATTGGGCACGACACGTTAAAGTAGTTGTGCAGTACTATAAAGGAGTTTTCCCAAAGGCAACTATCGTTGTTGGTGGAATCTATGCGTCCCTCATTGATAAGAAAGAAGTCAAGAAATATACGGGGTGTGACAAGGTATATCAAGGAGTACATCCCAAAGCTGAAGAATATGAACCCGCATACGATCTTATTGAGAATAATAATCCTCATCCAGTTGACTACCAAATTATCCATGCTTCGAGAGGTTGTAAAAGGAGGTGTAGTTTTTGTGGTACATGGCAAATTGAACCTGCTTTTATTGCGAAGGATACCATTGAAGGGGAAATTATATACAGAAAGATAGTCTTCTACGACAATAACTTCCTAATGAACCCTAATGTTGAAGACATCCTTGAAGAACTAATCAAACTAAAACAAAAGAAAGAAATACTATGGTGTGAAAGCCAAAGCGGTTTTGACGGAAGATTACTTATAAATAACAAAAAACTTGGGAGTATGTTGAAACAGGCTGGCTTCAGGTATCCTCGGATTGCTTGGGATGGCCCCTATAGTGAGCATCAAAATATCTCAAAACAAATCAATACGTTAACACAGGCAGGTTATTCCGCTGAAAACATTTATGTTTTCATGATATACAATTGGGATATCCCTTGTAATGAGATGGAGAAAAAACGGATCAAGTGCTGGGAATGGAGGGTCCAGATATCAGATTGTCGCTTCAGACCTTTAACCCAGCTTTTTGACAATTACAAACCTCGCAAGGTAGGTCAAACTAATGAAGATTATTACATCCATGAGGAAGCCGGGTGGGATGATGATTTAGTCAAGCAATTTAGAAAGAATGTGAGAAGTCAAAACATCTGTGTCAGACAGGGAGTTGATATATATTCAAGGGATCTCGAGCTAAAAAAAGTGAGCCCTACCAAGGTCAAAAAGCTCAAAAAAATGAAGAGTAGAAGAATGAAAATAAACTTCATGAAGAAAAATGAGATATCTTATTGGATACCTGAGCAAGCTACATATAGGATAAACAACTAATGAATATAATAGATTATTATTATAACTGTTCGCCTGAATATATTAATTCTATTGATTCAAACCTTTATACTCAAATAAAGAGTATTGTTGGGCAGTTACCAAAGAGAAAAAACCAAATCCGATAAAAAAGAATAAAATTAAATTTAAAGCCTTGGAACTTTGCAAATGGCTGAAAAACTCGATCCAAAAGAAATAGTTTCTTTCAAAGAATTATTAATGGCTAACTCTATCCAGGCAAGGAAAGGGGTCAGGTCTGCCTTTGACCCTTAATGATATTATCTTGATTGAATGTTGTTTTTTCCGGTATCATTTCTTTCTTCTACTTCCCTTTGTCCTTTTGCCATAGGCAGCCTTCTTTTCCTTTACTATAAATCCAATCTTCTTGCGTGGCTTCGCTGGGGGCGACATTAAGGCACGGATCGCGTCAAAAACAACTTTGAAATGCTTATCGTATTTTTGTTCTAAGTCAGTTAGCTTGCGTTCGAGGTCCTTGTGTACAGATAGCATTCTGCGTAAGCGAACAAAGGCGCGCATAATTTCGATATTAACCTGCACAGCACGCTTGCTTTTCAGAACACTTGAAAGCATTGCAACCCCTTGTTCTGTAAAAGCGTAAGGTAAATATTTTGAGTGCCGGCCCTTCTCTAAGATTCCAAAATGGAATCTTAGAGATTTATACTCTTCCGCTGTCAATTGAAACATAAAATCATTCGGGAAACAATCAATGTTGCGTTTCACGGCTTTATTCAGATTCCCAGTAGTAACTCCATACAATTCTGCAAGTTCACGGGCCAATATTACCTTTTGTCCTCTTATGACAAGGATAATGTTTTCAATTCTATCAACCGGAACAACTCCATTTTCACTCATGAATGCTCCTTTCATTCCCCCCAGACTTCACCGATTTTGTCCTTTTGCCATAAGCGGCCTTCTTTTCCTTTACCACAAACCCAATCTTTTAAGAAAAGGGGTCAGGTCTGCCTTTGACCCTTAATGATATTATCTTGATTGAATGTTGTTTTTCCCGGTCTTATCAGACTTTGTTCCACGTCGTCTGATAATTTCTTTTCGTTGGACTAGTGTTAGTTTTGCTATTTTCAATCTTCTTCCTATTTTTAAAGTTAGCTAACGGAAACTCACTTAAAATTTCTTTAATAAAAAGAAGCTATAATGTAAAATCACACACATTGCTGAAAAAATCAATTTAAATCAGGTTATGGATATAGCTGTCTGATTGTAATTTGACATCAAATGCCAAGTGTTTATTTTTAGTGAAGTTATAAAATTCAAAATTTCAAATTCAAAATTGTGTCTGAACGGTTTTTTCGTTCAGGCGCTAATCAGGAGGCATTATGCGTTTTGATAAATTTACCATAAAATCACAGGAACTTATTCAAAATGCCCAGGCCATGGCATCGCAGCATAATAACCAGCAGATTGAGCCGGAGCATTTGCTTAAATCCATGCTGGATAAAGAAACCGGAATAGCTGCTTCAATGCTGCTGAAGCTTGGCGTTTCTCCAAAGGATGTTTCCCGGGGCCTGGCGCTTGCCATTGATAAATTGCCAAAGGTAAGCGGAAGCGGAATGGGGGATGCTCATATATCACAGATGACAAAAGATGTCCTGGATGCCGCCTTTGTGGAAGCAGCTAACATGAAGGATGAATATGTGAGCATAGAACATATCATTCTGGCAATTTCGGATAAAAAAGATTGTGAAGCATCAAAGATTCTTGGTCGTTATGGGATAAAGAGGGAATCGATTCTGAAAGTTCTACTGGACATCCGGGGCTCGCAGCGGATTACGGACCCGAATCCTGAAGAAAAATACCAGGCCCTTGATAAGTTCAGCCGTGATCTGACAGATCTTGCCCGTCTGGGCAAACTGGATCCTGTTATCGGGCGGGATGATGAAATAAGACGGATTGTACAGGTTCTTTCGAGACGGACTAAAAATAATCCTGTTCTCATAGGAGAACCCGGAGTTGGTAAAACAGCTATTGTCGAAGGTCTCGCGCAGCGAATTATCGAGGGCGATATTGCCGAAACTTTAAAGAACAGGCGGGTAGCTGCTCTGGATATGGGCGCCCTTATTGCCGGCGCAAAGTACAGGGGGGAATTTGAAGACCGCCTGAAAGCGGTATTAAAAGAAGTGGAGCAATCAGAAGGAGAAGTTATACTTTTCATTGATGAGCTTCATACCCTGGTTGGAGCAGGCGCGAGCGAGGGATCGATGGACGCTTCAAACATGTTAAAACCGGCCCTTGCCAGAGGAACCCTTCGGTGCGTGGGGGCGACCACCTTGAATGAATACAGGAAGTATATTGAAAAGGATGCCGCTCTTGAAAGACGTTTTCAGCCTGTTATGGCACAGGAACCTACTGTTGAAGACACCATTTCTATCCTCCGGGGCCTTAAGGAAAAATATGAGGTGCATCATGGCGTAAGAATAAAAGATTCCGCTATTGTTGCCGCTGCAACGCTTTCAAACCGTTATATTTCAGACCGCTTTCTTCCTGACAAGGCCATTGATCTGGTTGATGAGTGCGCTTCAAAACTCAGGATCGAGATAGACAGTATGCCTGTGGAGATAGATGAAATTCAGCGCAAAATTACACAGTTTGAAATCGAACGGGAAGCGTTGAAAAAGGAATCTGATCAGGCATCAAAGGATCGCCTGATAAAGCTTAAAGAGGATCTTGCAGCTTTGAAGGATGAAATCCAGGAGATGAAGGCCCACTGGCAAAACGAAAAGGATGTGATTAAGAATATAAGAGAAATAAAGGAAGAAATCGAGAAACTTGGCATTGAGGAGCAGCAGGCTGAAAGGGAGGGCAACCTGGCAAGGGTTGCAGAAATCAGATACGGAAAGGCATCTGAACTTAAGAAGCGTTTTGATAAAGCTAAAACAAAGCTTTCAGAGCTTCAGAAAGACAGAAAAATGCTGAAAGAGGAGGTCGATGATGAGGATATTGCCAGGGTAATATACAAGTGGACAGGTATCCCTGTCAGCAAGATGCTTGAGGGTGAAAGGGAAAGACTCGTACACATGGAGGATCGTATCGGAAAAAGGGTCATCGGACAGGAAGAGGCTGTTGAAGCTGTTTCAAATGCTGTCCGCAGGGCGCGTTCCGGGTTGCAGGATCAAAACCGTCCCATTGGATCGTTTATATTTATGGGCCCCACAGGTGTTGGCAAGACAGAGCTTGCCAAGGCTCTTGCAGAATTTATTTTCGACAGTGAACAGGCAATGGTAAGAATCGATATGTCGGAATATATGGAAAAACATTCTGTCTCAAGGCTTATCGGCGCTCCCCCCGGTTACGTGGGATACGAAGAAGGCGGCTATTTAACCGAGGCCGTGCGAAGAAGGCCATATTCCGTGGTGCTGTTTGATGAAATTGAAAAAGCTCATCCTGAAGTTTTTAATATACTGCTCCAGATCTTAGATGACGGAAGGATGACGGACGGCCATGGAAGGACAGTCGATTTTAAAAACAGTATAATTGTCATGACTTCAAATGTTGGCAGCAAGTGGATTCAGGAGCTTGGCGTCTCAAGACGGGAAGAGATGGAAGCCAAGATGACAGAGGCCCTTCACGCAAATTTCAAGCCTGAATTCTTAAACAGAATAGATGACATAATAATTTTTCATAACCTTATACCGGAACAGATACGCGAAATAGTGGAAATTCAGATAAAAAGACTCAGCGCAAGACTTTCTGAAAAGAAGATTAATCTTGTCATTTCAGATAAAGCTATGTCATTTCTTGCTGAAAATGGATATGATCCGATATTCGGGGCACGGCCTTTAAAGCGCGCAATTCAAAAATATATTGAGAATCCATTGGCCATGGAGATCCTGAAGGGAAAGATTCCGGAAGGAATAAGTGTAACTGCTGATGTGGAGAATGATCAAATTGTTTTTCGCAATTTATCATCTGCCGGAAATCTATGATCAAAAAATTATTGAAATCTGCCGTAACTCATTGTAATATTTTTATATGAGCTCTTCTGCCACAGAAAAGTTGTGCCGTTTCTATGATCAATTTTCAAGCGACGATCATGTTCTAATTATAATTGACGCTGATCCGGATTCGATTGCCTGTGCCATGGCAGTTAAAAGACTGCTGTGGCGCAAAGTGGCGGGCATAGATATTTCAAATATAAACACAATCAAACGTCCGGACAACCTGGCCATGATCCGGCTTTTGGGAGTCAATCTAACACATATATCAAAAATCGATAAAGCCGGGTTCAACCGTTTTGTCATGGTTGATTCTCAGCCCGAACATAATGAGTCTTTTTCAGGAATTAACCCTGATGTTATAATTGACCATCATCCTGAAACAGGCGCGCAGGCCTCTTTTACAGACATTCGCCCACAATACGGCGCTGCCGCCAGTATTTTGACTGAATATTTGAGAGCAGCCAGAATAAAAGCCTCCTCCAAACTTGCTACCGGCCTGTTTCTTGCCATAAAGACAGATACAAACAACTTTGTCAGGCGAACTTCATTTGAAGATGTCAGGGCATTTCAGTTCCTTTTTCACCATGCCAATGTTCACCTTGCGCGAAAGATCGAGCAGACAGAAATGCGTTTCGATTTTCTTAAATATTTCAAAATTGCTCTTGAAGACATGCGCAGGCGTAAAGACAGGGTGTTTGTGCATCTTGGCCCGGTGGTAAGTCCGGATCTATGCGTGCTTATAGCCGATTTTTTCATGAAGGTGAATTCTGTCAGGTGGAGCATTATTTCCGGCATATTCAATAAAAAACTGATCGTTGTTTTGAGAAATGACGGCCTCCGCAAGAATGCAGGCGAGGTGGCAAAACAGAGTTTTGGCAGTATTGGTTCTGCAGGGGGTCATAAAAATATGGCACGTGCCGAGATTCCAATTGCGGACTTAGAGGAGCATGTAAAATTTAAAGATGATAAAATATTGCTTGGGTGGATTATTAATCAGATTGAAAAAAAAGCCGGAAAGAAATAAAAGGAAAAATCATCAAATGCCTTCCGACAATATCGATATATCCGTGACCATACTCGGTTCAGGCACATGTGTGCCTTCCCTTAAACGAAGTTCCTGCTGTGTATTAATGGAAACAGGCGGGAAAAAATTGCTGTTTGATTCCGGGGCCGGCACAATGAGGAGGCTTCTTGAAACCGGCACAAAAATTTTTGATATTTCCTTTATTTTTTTCAGCCACTTACATCCTGATCATACAGGAGAGCTGGTTCCCTTTTTGTTCGCAACAAAGTATCCTGATATTGAGCGGCGGCAAAAACCTCTCACAATCGTTGCAGGAAAAGGGTTTGCAGGGTTTTACAACAGGCTTAAAAATGTCTACGGAGAATGGATAGAACTTAAGCCCGGGCTGCTTAATATTGTTGAGATGGATAACAGAGGAAAGGATTTTAGCGATTTCAGTAATTTTACTGTCGAGTCGATTCCGGTTGAGCACACTGATGAGAGTCTGGCTTACCGGATAAACAGTTCCGATGGGAAATCGGTTGTCTATTCAGGCGATACGGACTTTTCCGACAACCTTGTTAACCTGGCAAAAAATGCAGATTTCCTTATCTGTGAATCTGCCCTTCCTGATGAATTAAAGGTTCCAGGCCATCTGACACCCTCCCTGGCAGGCGAGATCGCCACGCAGGCAAATGTTCGCAAACTGGTTCTAACCCACTTTTATCCTGAATGCGATCAGGTGGATATTGAAAAGCAGTGCCGAAAAACCTGGTCCGGTCCGCTTATTCTGGCTGAGGATCTGATGAAAATAGAACTCGCTTAAGCGGTATCAAGTATTGTTTATGAAATATTAGGATTAGAAAAGTTGGGCGATAAAATAGGAGCTGTTAATGTTGACGCCGGAAGCAAGCCGGTTGAAGATGTAAAGATCATTTCGATACGTCGTAATGTTTCGCAATAGCTGTGTGTGAAAAGGGTTGATGTATGACAAAAAAAAATGATAGGTTAATTTTTTACATAACAGATTGGTTTTTATGAGATATTATCCGGTAAATCTTGATGTTTTGAATAGAAAATGTCTGGTTGTGGGCGGTGGCTCTGTCGGCACGCGTAAGGTTATAACGCTTCTCGATTGTGGCGCAAAGGTAACTCTTGTCAGCCCTGATGCTACAAAAAAACTGCTGGAGCTTGCCGGTAATGGTTCGATTACATGGGAAAAGCGGTCATATCTGGTCTCTGATCTTGACACGATGTTTCTTGTCATTGGCGCAACCAATGACGAAGAATTAAACCGTCAAATCAGCACTGATGCAGAAAAAATTAACTTGCTGTGCAATATTGCGGATCGACCCGATGTATGCAATTTTATACTCCCGTCTATAGTGAATAGAGGGGATCTTGTGATTTCTATTTCCACCTCAGGAAAAAGTCCTGCTTTTGCAAAAACACTTCGGAAAGAGCTTGAAAAACAGTTTGGCGTTGAGTATGCAGAATTCCTCCGGCTAATGGGAGCTATAAGAAAAAAACTTTTAAGCGAAAAACATGAGCCGGGAGCGCATAAACATATTTTTGAACGATTAATAAGCAGCGACCTTGTTGAAATGATAAAGAACAATAGAAAAGAAGATATAAATTCCCTGCTTTTTGATATTCTCGGCCAAGGGTATGAGTTTGAATCATTGATGAAAACAGACAGATAGTTTAGTCGACCAATTTAAGGTGCGATAGATGGATATTGTGATTTATATTACTGTGTTATTTTATTTGCTCAGTACTACAGGATACCTATTATATCTTTTTATTCAAAAAAATTATCTGTATCAAATAGGACGCTATCTGCTGATTACCGGTTTTTTGTGGCATTCAGCCGCAATAGTCTATTGGGTTATTCAAACTGGGGCAATCCCTGTTCATAATCTTCGCGAAACCGTTACTATAGCAGGGTGGTCTGTTGCCGGTGTTTTTATTATATTCCAGTATAAATTCAACCTTAAGATTTTAGGCATATATGTTGCGCCGCTTACAGCTATTGTAATGCTTATCGCTTCCCAATTGCCGGCGGAATCCGCGGAGGCCAAGAATGTTTTTAACAACTTTTGGCTGGTGCTTCATATCATTACAATATTTATCGGCGAGGCATCCTTTGCTCTGGCATGCGGGCTTGGCATTTTATATCTTATGCAGGAGCGCGCCATCAAAACAAAGCGCCACGGCTTTTTTTTCAAGCGCCTTCCCTCATTGGAAATGCTTGATTATACAGGATATGCCTGTATTGTTGTTGGATTTACCTTTCTTACCATCGGTCTTGCCGCGGGTTTTGTTTATGCAAAATCGGTCTGGGGTAAATTGTGGAGCTGGGATCCAAAGGAGGTCTGGTCAGTTATTACATGGATATTATATGCGGTGCTGCTCCATGAGCGTCTGGCTGTTGGATGGCGTGGCCGGCGTTCGGCAATAATGGCCATTATCGGGTTTGTGGTCCTATTGTTTACTTTCTTGGGGGTAAATTTCTTTTTAAAAGGGCATCATGAGGTGTTTACAAGGCTGTAAAGCACTTAAAATCAAACATGCTTCACAAAATTTATTTGTAACATTTTAGCTTTTTGAAAATATAACCGCTTCAACTATAATTAAATTTTTTACTGAAAAAACTCGTAGATAACAGCTCGTAATGAAAGAACCTGTCCAGGTAATTAATAAAGGTTTTTGTTTTAAGGGAATTTTTTATCTTTAAATCAAATCGATCATGGTTCTTTCATAACGATCCATAATCTACTCAAACAGTTTTCAGTAAAAAATTTAATCATACCTGAAGCTTGTTTGAAATCGATTTATTTCAAAAGGTTAAATTAATACATTTATTTAAAAAACCGTGAACTGTGAACCGTGAACAATTATTTAAATAGCTATGCTTGATATTATATTACTTGGATTAAATCATAAAACAGCCCCGGTTGAACTCAGGGAGCGTCTTGCTTTTTCTAAGGATGAGATTGCCGCTGCACTGGAAGCTTTTCAAAAGAATCCGGCAGTTATTGAGTCTGTACTTTTTTCCACGTGTAATCGTGTTGAAATTCTATTGGCGACAGACAACCGCTTAGATGCTTTGAAAGCCGCCAAGATGTTTATTTCAGAATTTAAGAACATTCCGGTTGCCGGTTTTGAAGACGCTCTTTACATCCATGATGGCGATGAGGCGGTGCGCCACATTTTCAGGGTTGCATCAAGCCTGGATTCGATGATGGTTGGAGAGCCTCAGATTTTAGGGCAGATAAAGGAGGCATATCTGACAGCCACTTCGAAAAAAACATCAGGGGTTATTCTTAACAGGTTGTTGCACAGAACCTTTTTTGTGGCAAAACGTGTTCGAACTGAAACAGGAATAGGTAATCATGCGGTATCAATAAGTTATGCGGCAATCGAGCTTGGACGGAAAATATTCGGCAGCCTTGAAGGCAAAAAAGTGCTCCTTGTCGGAGCTGGTGAAATGGCGGAGCTCGCGGTTGAGCATTTAATTAGAAACAGGGCAGGTGATATTGTTGTCGCAAACAGAACCTTTGAAAGGGGCGTTGAGCTGGCAAAAAATTTCAACGGCAAGGCAATACGGTTTGAAGAGATTACAGATTATTTAAAAACCGTGGACATTATAATAAGTTCAACAGGCTCGCCTGATTTCATTATCAAGCGCAACCAGGTCAAAGGGGTCATGCGCAGCAGGCGAAACCGTCCTATTTTCTTTATCGATATCGCGGTTCCGCGTGATATCGACCCTGAAATCAACGATCTTACCAACTCCTATGTTTATGACATTGATGATTTAAAAGGGGTCATTGATGAAAACATCGGGGATCGTAATAAAGAGGCCGGCAAGGGGGAAAGAATCGTTGATGAGGCTGTAATCCGGTTCCGGCAATGGTATGAAAGTCTGGATGCTGTGCCTACAATTGTTGCGTTAAGGGATAAAATGGATGCTATTGCAAAAACAGAGATAAAGAAAACGCTACAAAATTTAAATCACCTGACAGATGCCGATCGGCAGGCTATCTACAGGATGACAAATGCACTGATAAACAAAATTTTGCATGATCCAACCCTTTTTTTAAAGAGCAATGGTTATCATGGGAACAAATCCATATACCTTGATACTACCAGAAAGTTGTTCAAGCTGGATGAGTGGTAGGGGTCAGAGGTCGGAGGTCGGAGGTCGGGATTAAGGGATTAGAGGATTAGGGGATTAGAGTGAAAAAAACAGCATTTCTTTTTCCAGGCCAGGGTGCCCAGTCAATCGGCATGGGCCTTGAGTTTTATCAGGAATACGATTTTGTGCGGGAACTTTTTGACATGGCAGAGGAGATCACGAAGATAAATCTATCAAGACTCTGCTTTAAAGGCCCCATGGAAGATCTTACCATGACCGTTAACCTTCAACCCGCTGTAACCGCCGTGAACCTTGCCTGTCTTGCAGCAGTGGAAAAAGAGGGCGTAAAACCGGATATTACGGCGGGCCACAGTCTTGGCGAATTCAGTGCGCTATATGCATCAAGGGCTGTTTCAAAAGAGGATGTATTCAGCCTTGTTTTAAAGCGGGGAGAGTTGATGCACAGGGAATCTATTAAGCATAAAGGAGCTATGCATGCAATAATAGGACTTTCAATAGATAATGTTGATAAACTTGTTAAAGAGGTCAAGGCAGAGGGGGTTGTGGCTGTGGCAAATCACAACACCGCGTCTCAAATCGTTACAACCGGCGCTCCTGCTCAGGTTGAGAAGGTTTCGCTGCTTGCCTCTTCACAGGGAGCAAGGACAATTCCTTTAAAGGTAAGCGGGGCATGGCACAGCGAATTGATAAAAGGAGCTGAAGATGAATTCAAGGGATTTCTTGAAACTATTTTCTTTAATACGACTGAGATACCTATAATACATAATGTTACTGCAGGCTTTGCAATGAATTCTGATGAAATTAAGGTAGTTATGGCAAAACAGTTTTGCAATCCTGTCAGGTGGTATGATTCAATGCGCAGGCTAATGGATGAAAAAGTGGAAATTTTTACAGAGATCGGCCAGGGAAGGGTGCTTGCAGGTTTATTAAAAAAGATTTTACCGGAAAATTATCCCTGCAAAATTTATAATGTAAACAACATGAAGACTCTCGAAGCTTTTCTTAAAGAGGTTGCTTAGCGCTTTGAGTTCGACTTTTTACGATACCATCAAATTTTGTCTTTACTAATAGATTAAATTGTGTTCTATTATTTTTTTTAAATAAGTATAATTTAGTAGTATAGGCATTTCCTTTTTTGAGATTGCTTCGTCGCTACGCTCCTCGCAATGAGCTTCTGCATCTGTCATTGCGAGGAGCGTAGCGACGAAGCAATCTAAACTTAAGAGTTGAGTATGAAAAAGAAGGATGTACAATATTTTAAAAAACTTTTAGCCAAGCGGCAGGAAGAGCTTTTGAGCCATGCGGATGATACTGTCTCCGGCATGACCGCTCCGAAAGAGAATTTCCCGGATCCAACAGATCGCGCCTCTCTCGAGGCGGACCGCAATTTTATGCTTCGTATAAGAGACAGGGAAAACAAGCTGATAAAGAAGATTAAAAAAGCCCTTGATCGTATTGATAATGGCACCTTTGGAATTTGTGAAAAGTGCGGAGAAGATATTTCTATTAAACGTCTTAAGGCCAGACCTGTTACCACCCAGTGCATTGAATGCAAAACCAAAGAGGAGGCTGTAGAAAAAGCTCTTGGCTTATAGTGAACATGTGAGGATAGACCTTCACATCCATTCTACCGCTTCTGACGGAACACTGTCTCCGCCAGAAATCATTTCCCTTGCTCATAGTCTTAACATAGGCGCTATTGCAATAACGGATCACGATACTATTGACGGCTCAAAAGAGGCGTTTACCCTTGATATACCCCCTTCGCTGAAACTTTTAACCGGTGTTGAAATTAGTGTATCCTCTAATCCCTCTCTTTTCTATACCGGAAGCTTCCATATGTTGGGCTATTCTATCAGGCTTGATGATCCGGTTTTGAACCGGACGCTTGATATGCTTCAGGAGGCCAGGAGAAACAGGAACCCCAGAATTGTTAACTGTCTTAATAACCTGGGGATAAATCTTTCTTTAAAAGATGTTGCGGACGAATTTGGCGAAGGCCAGCTTGGAAGACCTCATATTGCCCAGCTTATGGTAAAAAGAGGTTTTGTGAAATCGATTAATGAAGCATTTGACAAATACCTTGGGACAGGCAGGCCGGCATATATTGATAAATATCGCCTTGACTGCGGACGGGCAATTGAGATTATACTTGCCGCCGGAGGTATTCCCGTACTGGCTCATCCCTTTTTTTTATACATTGAAAATAAAGACCGGTTTGAAGATTTTATTGTAAACCTGAAGGAATTAGGCCTTAAGGGGATAGAGGTTTATTATTCTGAACACCCGCCTGATTTAACCGCATTTTATGTTGAGATTGCAAACCGTTATGACCTATTGATAACCGGTGGGACCGATTTTCACGGTTCTATTAAACCTGATATAAAAATGGGATCAGGCAGAGGCGATCTTTTTGTACCTTATAGTTTGTATGAGAATTTAGTTCGTTTTGCTCATAAGTAGTCGAGTGGTCGAGTAGTTGAGTGGAGTTGGAGAAAATGAAATGGACCAGATAGATCTTTCTGAATTTGAACAAAACTTTCTATATAAATTTAATAATATCAATATCCTTGAGGAAGCTCTCAGCCACAGTTCGTTTGTCAATGAACAGCTTGGCACAGACATGAAGGATAATGAACGGCTTGAATTTTTGGGAGACGCCGTATTAGACCTTGTTATCGGGCATATTCTCATGCAGCGATATCCAGATATGAATGAGGGTGATCTGTCCAGAATGCGCGCTATCCTTGTTAATGAATCTCAGCTTGCAACCATTGCGTATAAAATAGATCTGGGTCGATATGTTAAATTAGGGAAGGGAGAGATTCAGACAAACGGCAAGGAAAAGAAATCAATTCTGGCTGATACGTTTGAGGCCGTTATTGCCGCTGTATATCTGGATGGCGGGTTTGATGCGGTATTTAAAATTATAAACGCTCATTTTTCATCCCTCTTTCATCTTGTTTCAGCCCCTGCAGCGGATCATGATTACAAAAGCCGGATCCAGGAACTTGTTCAGGAAACTCATAATGCGGCGCCTGTTTACAGGGTCATAAGTGCAAGTGGCCCGGATCATGACAAGACATTCAGAGTGCAACTTAAGGTTTACGAAGTAGTTGTGGAGGGTATCGGCAAAAGTAAAAAGGCTGCCGAGCAGGATGCAGCTAAAAAAGCACTTAAAATTTTAACAAAAAATGACAATAACACATAAGCCTTTTATTATTCCTGTTTTTCTTCCCAATGTCGGATGCCCTTACCAGTGTGCTTTTTGCAATCAGACCGCGATAACAGGTGAAAAGCGGAAAACAATTTCTACTGAAAAGCTTGGTTCGTACCTTAATGAGTTTCTGAATTATAGAAGACCGCAGAGGAAAAGGACTCAGATTGCATTTTACGGTGGAAATTTTTTAGGGCTAAAAAGGGATTACGCCGGTTCATTACTTAACGAAGCGTCAAAGTTTGTAAGCCAGGGAAAGGTTGACAGCATAAGGTTTTCCACCCGTCCTGACACTGTAAACAATGAGCGGCTTGATTCTATAAAGGATTTTCCGGTTTCAACTATTGAACTTGGTGTCCAGTCCATGGATGACAGTGTGTTGACCATGGCCAGGCGGGGGCACAGCGCTGTTGACACGAAAAAAGCTGTTTGTTTGTTAAAAGAACGAAATTATGAGATCGGCATTCAAATGATGGTGGGACTGCCCGGTGATGACGAAACCGGGGCACTTGAAACAGGGCGCAGGATTGTAGCTATGAAGCCTGATTTTGTCAGGATTTATCCTACCGTTGTTTTAGAAAACAGCCTTCTTGGCGACTGGTATAAAAAAGGTAAATATATCCCGTTGCCCCTTGAACAATGCGTAACCCTTGTAAAGAATCTGTATTTGCTGTTTAGAAAAAACGGGATTAATGTAATACGTATGGGGCTTCAGGCTTCAGAGAGCCTTGACAGGGAATCAACAATTCTGGCAGGGCCATACCATCCCGCTTTTGGCGCTCTTGTATATTCTGAGATATTTCTTGATAAGGCCGTATCTATATTGGAATCAAAAAAGAATTTACATGATATGATTTCAATAAGGGTAACTCAGCGAAACATTTCCCGGATAAGAGGATTGAATAATACAAACATCAAAATACAAAGCAAAAATTTCACATCAGATTGATTGAGATTATCCCTGACATGACACTTTCAGAGAACATACTGGTGGTTGATTGAGAAGGCTGCCATGAAAAGATTTATTGACAAGGAAAGATAACTTATAATAACAACTTAATTTTATGACAAAATATTAAAACATAAAGGAGGGCTCGCTATGAAGAAATGTTATTTAACAACGGGTATAATATTTTTAGTTTTGTTTGGTTTTCTTTTAACGACAAATGCCCTGGCAGTTGACAAAGTGGTAATTGGACATCCGGCTTGTCTTTCAGGAAAGTATGCAAAGGCAGGAGAACAGGCCATTGGGGGAATAAAGGCTTGTATCGATTGGGTAAATAATGTCTATGGTGGTGTTTTGATAGACGGGAAGAGAATTCCTGTTAAGTATAAGTACTATGATTCTGAGTCCAAAAAGGAGGGTGTGACAAGCCTTATCGAGCGGTTGATCACGGTTGATAAAGTAAATGTTGTTTTCTCCTCTTATAGCTCAGGACTTACTCTTGCCGGAGCCCCTGTGGCTGAAAGATATAACATGCTTTACATGGACCACGGAGGTGCCAGCGACAGGATTTTCCAGCAGGGATTTCAGTATATCGTGCAAACGATCGGACCGGGGAGTAAGTATCACGTCGGTACCCTTAACATGTTCAACCATTTTGATCCTAAAGCTAGAAGGGTCGCCCTGGCTTATGAGGACTCCGAATTTGCCCGGATGACCATGCGTGGTGCGGAAGAGCACGCCACTAAACTCGGATACAAGATCGTTTTTAAGAGGACCTATCCTAAAGGCGTAACCGACCTGACACCTCTACTCTCCGACCTGAAAGCTAATAAGCCGGATATAGTGATTGGCGGTGGCCATTACGAGGATGGTCAGCTCTTTGCAAGACAGATGTCAGACCTGGATATAAACGTCAAAGGCTTATCACTGGTGGCATCGGCAACCCTGCCGGCCTACTATAAAGCCTTGGGCGGCCGTACGGCTGAAGGCGTGATGGGTCCCTCGCACTGGGAATACGGTGTAACATATTCCGCTGAGGGGGCCAAGAAGGTCGGCCTGGATTGGATTGGCCCGGATCAGGATGAATTTGTAAGTCGTTTCAAAAAGGCCTTGGGTAAAGACATGATACCGGATTATCATGCCGCAGAAGCCGGAGCCCAGGTTTTGGCCTATGTAAAAGCTGCAGAGAATATTAATTCTCTTGCCCCAGACAAAGTAAGAGCTGCCCTTGGGAAGTTAAAGTTCATGTCCTTTTACGGAGGATGGGACGTTGATGATACAGGGATGCAGATAGGTCACTCCATGGTAGACATGCAGTGGCAGAATGGCAAAAGATTTATTGTCTGGCCTTTAGAGGCGGCAACAGGCAAGCTTGTCTATCCAAAGCCTAAATTCTAGTGAAACGCACTTAAATAGGAAGTAAGCACTTGATTTCATTATCTAAAGTACAGACTTTGTTCTCAATCATTTCCCACTTAAATCTCCCCCCCAAAGTGAAAAGTTCCTTATTTGGGGAGGAGATTTTATATCTTAAGCTCTCACAGCGAACGAGGAAAACATGATTCTTCAACTATTAGCCGGAAATTTGATCCATGGGCTTCTCCTGGGAGGTGTCTATGGCCTGGCTACCATGGGGTTGAGCCTGATATTCGGAGTTATGAATGTGGTTAATGTCGGGCACGGGGCTTTTATCATGGTTGGCGCATTTATTACGTTGACCCTGTTCTCCGTCCTGGGCATATCTCCGGTGTTAGCTATCCCCGTAGCCTTGCTGATGGGTATGGCATTAGGATTTTTCTTCTTTTATACCGTGATGCGAAGATTAATCAAGGCGCCGGAACTGGCCTCACTTCTTGCTACCTTTGCTATCGGCATCCTTCTGGAGGAGGTTGTCAAGTTAATCTTCGGCGCCGATTTCCGTGGTTATAATTGGGGCCTTGGTAAGATCGTTTTGCCGATAACCGTTATACCTCTAAGCAAAATCTATGCATTTATCGGCAGCATCGTTATCGCTCTGTTTCTATACTTCTGGTTTAGCAAAACGAGGTTAGGAACTGCGGTAAGAGCTGTCGTTGAGGACAGCGAAGGGGCGAGGGTATGCGGGGTTAATGTCGGTTGGATCTATGCCCTGAGTTTTGCCATCGGGATTGGATTAACCGTGATGAGCGGGGTCATGCTGACCATGTTTATTCCGGTGGGTATTAACCCTTATATGGGCGGAGTATACACGCTTAAGGCTTTTGTCATAGCTGTTCTGGGTGGTCTTAGCTCACCCTATGGCGCTTTTTTCGCCGGGTTGATTTTCGGCCTCATCGAGAACGGTGCTTACGTCTTGTTTGCCCAGATACCAGGAGTGGCCCCTTTCCCTTTGACAGTGTCTCTGGCTTTCTGGATGTTATTTTTTCTTCTGTTAATAAAACCCACTGGCCTTTTGGGAAAAAAGTAAGTGAAAAACACTATGGTTAAATATTATCCATTAATTCCGGTGTTGGCAATATACCTCGTCATGTTTTTAATCGGTTTTTATATAGAGGGTATGTGGCAGATGGTCGCACTGCTTGCATTTTATTGTGCCCTGGGGCAGTCCTGGAATATATTCATGGGGATGACCGGTTATGTGGATTTTGGCTATGTGACCTTCATAGCCTTAGGCACTTATGGAATGGCATTAGGAATATCCTACACCCATCAGTATGAGTGGCTTGGCATAGGAATCATATTTATAGGGCTCATTTTGGCCCTGTTCCTTGCCTCCTTGTCAGCGCTCCTTGAATCATTTATTGCCTTAAGGCTCAGGGGGGCCTATTTTGCCATCGCCTGTATAGGCATTAATGAGGGGCTCAAGCACTTTATAGAGGGAGCAAGGATTTGGGGTGGCTCTGACGGTATTATATTCTACGGGGCGTTAATACAGGCATTTGGAAGGGAGACATCTAACCATCTGACCGCCTTCTGGGCAGATTTTGCAGTCTTTATTATTGCGGCATTGGCTGCTATTTTGAATATCTATTATATGAGGAGCAAAATCGGCTATGCCCTGACTGCAGTAAGAGAAGATGAGGATGCAGCCAAGGTCATGGGAATAAATACAACAAAGTACAAAACCATTGCCTTTTTAACCAGCGGCTTACTCGGGGCAGCGGTTGGCGCTTTTGCCTGGGGTGTCAAATTAGCCCATGTATATCCAGGCGATGTGTTTGTCATACATTACACAATTGAGTGTATTGTAGTGGTTCTGCTGGGTGGCGCAGGCACCCTCCTTGGGCCGGTGGTTGGAGGACTTGTCTATGGGCTATCTAAATATTGGTTAGCTGTCGTCTTGCCCGGCTTCCAACTTCTTGTTTTTGCACCAATTATTATCATCATCATCGTTGTATTTCCAGAAGGAATTATTGGATTTGTCAAACAAAAAACAAAAAGCACACCCTTGGCGAGGTATATCATATAGCTATGGCATTATTGAAACTGGAAAATATAACAAAGACCTTTGGTGGTTTGATGGCGCTAAATGATGTGAGCCTTGAAATCGAACATGGAGAATTAATCGCAATAGTTGGTCCAAATGGCGCCGGAAAGACAACCCTTTTCAATATCATCAGCGGGGTTTACCGACCCGATAAAGGGAAAATAATCTTTGAGGAAAGAGATATCACCCGGATGCCTGCGTATAAACGAGCGCCGCTTGGATTTGGGAGGACCTTCCAGATACCCAGACCTTTCAACTCAGCCACCGTTCGAGAAAATGTGGCGGTTGGCGCCATGTTTGGTTCCCTGGCAGGCAAGGTCAGCGTAGATGACTCCCTGGAAATTGCCGATCGTTATATTGAGCTTGTTGGCCTGGAGGCCCATAAAGACAAAGAAGCCGGATCCCTGACCCCGGTTGAAAAAAAGATGATGGAGATGGCCAGGGCCCTGGCCATGAAGCCCAAACTCCTTCTTATGGATGAAGCGATGGCCGGGATGCATCCAAAGGATATTGATGAAATGGTCAGGTTTCTAAAAAAGATAAAAGAGAAGGAAAACATTGCGGTTGTTTCTATGGTTGAGCATGTTATGAGGGCCGTTGTAGGATTAGCTGAGCGGGTGATGGTTATGCATCAGGGTTCCAAATTAGTGGATGCCAAAACAGAAGAGGCTTTGACTGAGCCAAGAGTCATTGAGGTATATTTAGGGCGTCCACCGGATGAATCCAAATGACGATTTAAAGGTTTAAAAGAGGGAAAAGATAGAGATGAGCAGCATGCTAAGAGTCGAGAATCTTGAGTCTGGTTATGGATCCATGCAGGTATTGTGGAAACCGAGCCTGGAGGTTAAAAAAGGATCTATAACCTCTTTGCTTGGCCCCAATGGGGCGGGAAAGACAACCCTGCTTCAAACGATATTAGGTTCTGTGGAACCTTCGGGAGGGAGCATAATATACGAAGAAAGGGATGTTACTCACTCGCCAACACATGAGAAAGTAGATATGGGCATTGTTCTGGCCCCTGAAGGAAAGCATCTTTTTGTTGGAATGAGTGTTCATGAAAATTTAATAATGGGAGCCTTTCCTAAAGAGGCTAAGAAATATATAGATGCTTCCCTATCCATGGTTTATTCTTTATTTCCCATCCTTAAGGAAAGGACCAAACAGATAGCCGGTTTATTGAGCGGTGGGGAGCAGCAAATGCTGACTATTGCTCGGGCGCTAATGTCAAAGCCAAAACTTATAATGCTTGATGAGCCGAGTCAAGGATTGGCACCTTTACTGGTGCAGCTCGTTTTTGAGACTATCGAAAAAATGAAGGTTGAAATAGGTTTAACTATCCTTCTTGTGGAACAAAACGTTGAGGCGTCCCTCAAGGCGGCAGACTATGTTTACATCATGCATGAAGGCAGGATCAAGGCTGAAGGAGGACCGGAAGAAATAGGAGCATCGCGTGATATAAGGGAGGCCTATCTGGGCATTTAAGGTCTCAAAATAAGCAAATGCTTTAACCTGATCCCCGACCCCTGATGCCTGATCCCCGACCCCTGATGCCTGATCCCCGACCCCTGATGCCTGATCCCCGACCCCTGATGCCTGATCCCCGACCCCTGATGCCTGATCCCCGACCCCTGATGCCTGATCCCCGACCCCTGATGCCTACATGTCTGATTTATAAAACTGTTCTGGATCTGTTATAGAATCTGATTTTTTTGTATATTCTGTTGGAACAGTTCCTTCCTTGAAGCATTCAAAAATTGTCTTTTTAGATTCAACAGCAGGCAACAGACCTGTTTCAACATCGATTTTTGAGAAGACAACCCCTTCCGGCACATTAAAAATCCTGACAGGTTTATCTTTAAGAATTTTTTTCATGAAACCAAGCCATATAGGGCTTGCCGCCCTGGAACCTGTTTCCGACTTTCCAAGGCAATTTACATCATCAAAACCCACCCAGATTCCTGTAATATAACGTGGCGTATATCCCACAAACCAGGCGTCATGCAGATTATTAGTTGTGCCGGTTTTGCCTGCAGCCGGCCTGTTTAACGCCCGCACCCTGCGGCCGGTTCCATGTTTGACCACACTTTCGAGAAGGCTTGTCATGATATAGGCCGTGCTCTCTTCTATTACTTTTTTCTTTTCAGGCTTTATTTGTTCTATAATATTTCCATCTCTGTCAACAATTTTCGTAATAAAAACAGGTTCCACAAGATAGCCGGAATTGGCAAAAACCGAGTAAGCCCCGACCATTTCAAGCAGGGACACGCCTGAAGAACCAAGGGCTAATGAAAGATCTCTGTTTAATTTTGAAGTAATACCGAGCTTCCTGGCGTAATCTATGGCATAGTCGATACCTATATCCATTAAAATCTTAATAGTTATAACATTGCGCGATTTTGCAAGAGCATTGCGTAAAAGGGTGGGGCCGTAAAATTTTTCTCCATAGTTCTTAGGTTTCCAGGTGAAATCACGTTCCGTATCCTGAAAAACAATGGGTGAGTCAATTATCATGCTCGCAGGGGTATATTCCTTGTCAAGCGCCGCCGCATATATTATCGGTTTAAAAGCCGACCCGGGCTGTCGCCTTGACTGCGTGGCTCTGTTGAACTGGCTTTCCCGGAAATCCAGGCCCCCTATCATTGCCTTTACAAGACCTGTTTCATTTTCAATACACAGTAAGGCAGCCTGGGTATCTGGTTTCTGCTCAAGGGCAAGCTCCCATATATCCGAACCAGCTGCTTTGCCTTTAATTTTGGCTAAAATAATATCCCCTGTTTTCAGAGCATCTCCTGGATGTTTGATTCTGCATTCATAGTAGGGGACCTCTGGGTCTGGTTTTCTTGCCCAGCGCATATCGGCAATTTTTATTATACCCCGGGAATTTCCAATGCGAACAGTCGCGGTATTATTAATATTGTCAATCGAGATTACGACGCCGGTGACGATTTTTCTTTCTGTGACAGGGTTTTTATCCAGCTCATTTTGAATTTCTTGTGAAAAGGCTTCAATTTTTTCCATAGCGATGTGCTTTAAAGAGCCCCTGTAACCCTGACGTTTATCAAGGGCTGTTAAGCCTTTTTCTATTTCAGCCCGGGCTGTTTTCTGCATGTCAATATTGACGGCCGTATAAATTTTCAGCCCCTCTCTGTATAAGGTATCAGGGCCATATTTTTTTTCAATGTAACGTCTTATATGCTCTGTATAAAAAGGAGCTTCCTGAATAAACCAGTTGCGCCTCGGCTTTATATCAAGCTTTGCATTTATGGCTTCCGTGGCTTGAATATTGGTTATATAGCCTTCGGCAACCATTCGATTTAAAACATATATCTGGCGCTGTTTTGCTTTTTCAGGATATCTGAAAGGGGAATATCGGCTGGGAGCCTGGGGCAATCCAGCCAAAACAGCGCATTCGGCAAGGTTAAGCTCTCTGACCGGTTTTCCGAAATAGTTCTCGGAAGCCGCCTCTACTCCATATGCCCCATGTCCTAAGTATATTTGATTTAAATACAAAAAAAGGATTTCTTCTTTTGAAAATCTTTTGTCAATGCGGTATGCGAGGATTGCTTCTTTAATTTTACGCGTGTAGCTTCTTTCCGGTGTTAAAAGAAAGGACTTTGTAACCTGTTGTGTAATAGTGCTGCCGCCCTGGACAATGGTTCCTGCTTCGATATTTTTTAAAAAAGCTCTGACAATGCTGGAAAAATCTATTCCCTTGTGCTTTAAGAATTTTGCATCCTCTGCGGCGATAAAGGCGTCAATCATCACCTGCGGAATATCGGACAAAGGAACCACAATTCTGCGCTCTTTATAAAATTCGGCAATCTTTCTGTTGTCGTCGGAAAAGACCGTTGTGATCACCGGAGGACGATAGTCCGCCAGAGAAGATATTTGAGGGAGATCTTCACACAGGTAAAAATAAACGCCGACAACTGAAAACCCTCCGGATATTATAAGAAAAAGCATTGACCATAAAAGGAATCTGACAATTTTCAAGAAATAGCTTCCCTGCTTTTGTCTGGCGCGTTTTTTTAATATCTGTGAGGTACTTTTAGGTTTGGTCATAATCTACCGATAATCATTGATGGTATCGTAAAAAGTGAAAAAACTACTTTTACGAAATGTGTTAGGTGTTAAGTGTTAAGAACACCCCTGAACTTTTATTATTAACAAATGCCGATTTTTTAAGCAAGAAGTATCCCGCACAGGTGATGTGGATTTTCTTTTATATAAAAAGCTTGAACAATATTATTATAATTGATATATAAAAAGATTACAGAATGTTGTTTAAACTCAAATTTTGTTGTATTTCCTAAATCGAAAAATGAAAATCCTATTTATCTGCACCGCCAATATCTGCCGGAGTTTTATGGCAGAGCGCATATTCAGGAAAAAATCAGAGGAGAACGGTCGTGGCGATATCGAGGTATCATCAGCTTCCTTCATTAATATGGAGGGCGCGCCTGCCGATTCCAAGGCTGTTGATATTCTGGAAGGAAAGGGATTTGATGGCTATGGTCATAGATCAAGGTTGTTGACGGAGGATATGGTCGCTGGGGCGGATAAGATAATTGTGATGGAAAGTATTCAGAAAGAGATGATTATTGATAAATATCCAGATGCAGAGGATAAAATCTATCTTCTTAAATCATTTTCGGGAGATGTCGACAGGCCGAATGATAATATCAAGGATCCTTACGGGCTTTCAAGCTATCACTACAGGCTTTGCTTTGCAGAAATATACATGGCTATTGAGAGATTATGTAAAAAATGTATTTAGAATACTGGGGATTTAAAGAGTATCCATTTGAAAATGTACCTGATCCGGAATTTATGTACTACTCGGAGGAGCATGAGGAGGCTCTGGTCCGGCTTATCTATGCGGCAAAAAGAAGGAAAGGCGCTGCCCTTCTTACCGGGGATGTGGGGTGTGGAAAGACTGTTTTGAGCAAGGTCTTTATCCAACAGCTTCCGGATGATGAGTATGATATAGGATTAATAACCAATCCGACGCTTGAGCCTTCAGATTTTTTAAAAGAGATACTCTATCAGCTCGGCCTGAATCCCGATACAGATTCAAAAGCCGATCTCCTGAATAGCTTGAACACCGATTTTCGCGCTAGGAGCTTGTCCGAGAATAGCCTTATTCCAGCAAAAAAGTTAAGATAATATTT
>JACKQG010001742.1_pt1 | contig 29436 bp, 16 predicted proteins | sample 8237621 | NCBI WGS metagenome assembly JACKQG01 (sample SAMN15677084, study PRJNA649215) | marine metagenome | biome: marine; feature: Black Sea; material: saline water; isolation source: suspended particulate matter (SPM) from the Black Sea western gyre | collected 2013-06-09/2013-06-10 | depth... | reverse complement strand
TGGGCTTGTCCAAGAAAGGTATCATTATAACTGATTCTGTTATCTCCTTTTCGTCAGCAACTCGACCGACTTGCTTGGTCTCTGGCGTGAATCCGCAGACATCAATAAGCGAGCCTGTTGTAGCAGAGACGCCTTGTGGAAAACTTTCTCTTATGGAGATAGTCACTCCATTTCCGTCCTGCTGCTTTCCGTAGCCTGCCCAAATGCCTGAACCAGTTCTTTTGTCTGTTGTGAATCTTTCTGTATTTTGAGTGTTTGTGTAAGAGGATGTGTAATCATAGGTGCCAGAGTCAATTGTCTTGCTCAAAGTTTCCTTTGGTTTTTTGTTAATCCCGAGTGCATCCAAAGTTCCTTCGTCTGAAGCGTTGGAGGAATCCGAGAAATCAAATAGAGGACATTCGAATTTGGTGTAGATAACCCAAGTATCAAGTTCCGTATTGTTTGCTGAACTTATGGCTGTCGGATTTCCATCAGCATCAAATTCTTGCCTGCTTAATTTAGTTTTTCCGAATAGTTCGATACTTGCTGACAATGGCATCTTCGCTGTGTAGGCTGGTGACGAAGTGTAAGACAAATCCGACGGGGGTGTCGGCTCTTGAGAAAGAGGGTTTATCCTGTTCATAGAGACAGCTTCTTGAGAAAAGTACTGGTCCGTCTTGTCTGAAATATCCATTACTTCTGATAATTCAAATATTTCGTCCAAAGTATAGGTGGTCGAACCACTCGTTGGTGGTGTAAATTTTATTCTTGCACGAGACTCTGCGTAAAAATAAGAAGGTGTATATGGAGCGAAAGCAGCGTCTGATATTTTTCCTGACTCATCTTGGTAAACCTCTCCATCTCCACCTATCCAGCGAACTGGTGGACCAAAATATCTACCTCCGAGTGAACCTGGGCTGTTTACTATCGAAAATTCTTTACTCTTTGATAATACAACGTCCATATAATAGACCTTTCCGCTGTCCATTGTGAATCCAGAACCTTGAGGCTTATTAGAAGCGAAGGAAGAAAGCTGCTCGCCTTTAATAAAAAACTTCGTTGACTCAGCTAGGAAATTGTTCATTGCCATTTCATACCTACTATCTCTACTATGAGAATCTTCAGTCACCTCGAAATAGGGATAATTGTAGTCCTTATAATTGGAATTTGCTTCATCGACGGTGCGAGTTGTTTCTGTTGTGTTGTATTTTATTATATCCTTATAATATGAGGGATTCATTAAGAAGTGCTGATTCGGTTTCTTTTTTATCTTCTCTGTCCCTGCTGCATCCTGCAACGTGCCGTCATTACCGTCTTTGAGATATTTGTACGGTTCTAATATTGATTCGAACGGCAGTCGCTTTGAAGGAGCCTTGGTGATGATCAAGTCTTTTACCAAATAGTCTATATCAAAAGCCAGTGGCGATGGAGTATAAGAGTTTGTTGTTATTGTATCATAAGTAAGGGAATCACTAAAATTTCCATATGGTCCTGATAAATTGGTATCGACATTGACTGGTGGTGATGTCAAAAAAGTCTCTGTTGTTAAATCTATAGTTGCAGGGTATAAATACCATATAGGAGCCATCCTTTGGCTATATTTAGTACTAGGGACACCTGAATCTAATATATTAATTTTAGATCCAAAATAACTTGGTTCGATTCCACTCTCATTTGTATAAGAAGCCCAGTCGCAAGCAATACCTGCCTTGATTGAGTTATAAAGAATACCAGGAGCAAAGAAGTGTTGCAACGCTGCTTGAACTGCTTGGTCTTTATAAACCTTTTCGTTGTGAAGAATATCTGGTGAGATTTTTTCTACGAACAAGTTTGCTAGTTGCACTGTTCTATCTTGCGGATAAAATCCTTCATAAGGAAGAAGTTTCTTTATAGCATTTACTTTTAATCTAACCTTCTTTTTAGTTTCTAGTCCAAGTTCGTCGTGTTTTGCGTCGGCGGCTTCAATAAAATTGATGTCGTCTGTATGAACATAAGAACTAAAGAACTCATTATCCCATTGACCTTGAGTTACAACCTTGTCATAACTTGGGACGCCGATTCTGTGCCAAACAGGGAGGCTTGCTTCTATTGATTGTTGTTCTGGTATAGAATAGTTATTTTCGAAGTCAACACTGCCGAATCTAGGTCCAGTCGCTGAACTATTTAAAGAGATTCTCTGAAGCCCTGGCGAACTGGTTGGTCTGTCTATTGTTTCTGTTGTCAGATTCTTAATCACTATATCATCTATTGCCCATAAATCTAGAGCACTTCCAGCGGTGGTGGCGTTGGTGGTACTGACATGACAGATCCATCTTAAATAAAGTGGGTCTGCGACTGTTTGTCCGACATCACCGATTATGGCAGATATATCATTTTGTAAGTCCCAAGTTGAGCTAACGGCGTCAATATTATTTTCTCCTGGTTTTATTGTTTTTAGAACCCTCCACGCTCCTGACGCTCCTATTTTGTACTGAAGCCATAAGTACTCCTGTTGATTAGATTCAGGAGGGTTTATGCAAGTGTAATCTCCTCCACTCCTTCCCTCATACGCTTTAAATGATATTGATATTGGAGAAGCGAACGTGTTATCAGGACTGACCCATCTGTAATACGCACTAGAGTCAGTTGGTCCTGGTGGATTGGTAACGTCACTATATGAATCCAAATATCCCCTAAGTACCAAAGCTTTGTTCGTAGAGGCGGTGTTCTCTTTCACTTTTGGACCATAGGCTTCTGTTTCGTCCGACTCGTTAGATGTCCAGTTACTGTGCAAATGGTCTACCGCTGTGGACTGAAAGTCATAGGATATAGCGCTGGTCTCGCCGTCATAGCCTATTATATCAAACTCGCCATTATCTACAGTCGCAGGTACTGGGTAAGAAAACACCTGCCCGTTAATTATTAGATTCTGATTTGTTGTGCCCTCGTACAAACCATTTCCAACAATTTGACCATTCGCAACAAGTTCGTTTACGTTGTTTGGAACGCCATTATTATATATTGCAGTAATAGACGACGAAGGCAGGATACCTCTAAACATTGTAAATTCGTCAAGGAGACCTCTGAATTTGTTACTAGACGTATCCATTCCCAACCTTCCATACTTTGCATAGGAAAGTCCTCTAACATTTAGATTGTCCGAGAAACCTGAAGCATCATAATAAGTGTGCCAAGGGGGATTTATTCCAGAGTGCTGCCACATACCGATAGGACATGGAGAATAAGCTGAAATCGCTTGTGCATGTAAAACTCTTTCAGAATAAATTGTGCTATCAAGTTCTCGGACATGGATACCGTAAAGCTCCTCACCGTTGAGCCAAGCTTTTATCAAAAAGTTTATACTAGCTCCACTAGCTGTTTCTGGTGGTATTACTTGCAAGACTATGTTATTCATCTTCCCATTTTCTAAAAATGCCACGGTGCCGTCAGACTTGAAGAAAGTGTAGACAGTAGAATTGTTGTCTATATTTTGACCTGGAATCCCATCGTTCGTACTATCAGTAGCGACTAAAGTTAAGCCGAGATTTCTGTAGTCAGAACCTGTAGGTTCCCCGTCAGAATAATGATATTGAGAAAATAGACAAACCCTGTCTCCACCATCTAATTGAAATAAACTCCATACGCACTTGGAAGTACTTGTATAGGTTTCTTCTGGTTGAGCCCAGATGGAAACCGCAACGGGGTCAGGAGAACTGGTTCGGTGGAATGAAAGGGCGTTGGCGTCAAGAGGAGCTTCCCCTGGTGTTGTCTCGGCACTTATAGTGAAGTTATCCAGCGTAATGTCTAGGTAATCATTATCACTTGCACTTAAATTAAATTTACCTGCTGCACTAACGCCATCCTGGTAAGGGTTGATAGAGATATAATTCTCAACATCTGATGCCAATATCTCTACTTCGGAGTTTACACTATTTGTGATATCAAAATCACTACCAGCAGGAGTATAAATCGGGTTCAGTCCAAAGAAACCTTCGGCATTGTTCTTTACGAGTGCAGTGTCCGTGGAAGACGTAGGATAAGCGGCGATGGCTAATGAATCGTCTTCCTTTTTGAGAGAATAAAATGTAGAAGTTTCTTTTATAGAAGTTCCGCTTGATAAAGTATGAGACTCTCCGTCGTGACTTGCTCCGTCAAGGGTAAGGAAGTCGTAGTTCTTTACTCTAAAGTTGCCGCCGTTCTCTAAAATATACTTATCCATGTGCTCTGATATTCTGAACTCAGATACAAGACCATAGTTTTGTGCTGCGAGCTTAACTTCTTCTGAAAAGGAGTCGTAGTCGTTGTAGTTTACTTTTTGACCAGAAGTGATAGGCTTTCTATTTATCCAACCTTCTGATTCTTTATAATTCTCATTATAAGGATTGTGGTAAAGCTGTGGAGAAGGAATCGGTGCTGTTTTGTTTCTAGTAATCTCACTTGAAGAGTACACGGGTACGATATCGCTAGAAGTTGCTTGTGCTTCGCAAATACCTTCCAGACCCAAGAAAGAGCCTGTTGAACTCGAACCAGATAATGGGTGAGAAGAATCGGTCAAGTCCAAGTCTTTTCTTGTAATCATATGACGCATTCTATCTTCGCCCATATAAGTCAAGTCGCCGATGACTTTGTAATACTCATTATCTGTAGAGTCTGTCTGGTGGAAGTGAAATCCGTCCATAACATCTACTGAAAACTTCTGCTTGAACAGTCTCTTGAATTCAGGAGTCATTTCATACCCAAGCTTTGTTGTGTTAGAGCATTTAACTCTATCAAACATTTTGTCTTTCCAAAAGAACTTGTAAGTATCGAACTTTGTTCGTGTTCTTGTCTTTTTAAGACCGACGTTTTTATGCTTTGGAAAGATAATCTCTCTTGCGACTGAACTGGAAAAGAGGAGTTCTGCCTTCTTGAAGATTTCCATTAAAGTCTCAGAAAAGTCACCGTTATCTGTCTTGTCAATATCGACGGCACGAGTTAACATTTCGTTTGAAAACATTTCCAAGTTGTTGGAATAAGAGTAGCTTATAGGATTGGAACTCTTCTCAATATCCTGTCTTCTTGCCGCAAGGTCTGCTGTAGGTTCGCCGACTGACGGTGGCACGGTGCCGCTACGAACAAAGGCGTCATATATTTCGTTCAAAACATAATGAGTATTTGGTTTATTCCAAACAACTGCTGGTTCAATATAAGAATTCACAGTTCTCTCTGCAATACCAACGCCAGAAGCAGGAACTAATTGAGAATAAGTATTTGTTTTTCTCTGATTTACGACCTGTGGGTTCTCAACGTTTCTTATGAATCTCCAGCCTCCGCCTTGAAAGTCTGCGTAAGGAGCATTGTAACCTTCGTTGCCCTTTTGTACATGAATCTCGTCGTAGTATCCGCTAAAAAGGACAGGTATCTTATCAGCAGCAGGGTCAGAACATTGGTCATAAGGATATCTCTCGTCGGCAGCACCTGTTCTGTACTTATCATAATCTATTGACGCAGTAACAAAAGCGTATTGTAAATCTGACCTTGGTATCTGGTGGTTTACATAAGCATTATCATAATCTGTTGTGCAACCTCCATCTACTGGTCTAAAGAAAGTATTTCTATTGACCTTGTGAACAGAAGGTAAGACTGGACTAGAACTTTCGTAGCCCTGTGAACCTTCGTGAAACCCACTATGAGTATAAAGCCTCTTTGCATAGTCCGAACGTACATCCAAGTTCCTATTGTTTATTCCTGCATATGGGCTGAACTCTTCTGCTACTCTGTCAAGATAACCTCTTGTCATTGTAAGAGACTCGCCAGGAGCAGAGAACCTTTCTACGATAACGTGTTCTGACCTTCCTCTGTCTGGTAAAGCAAAATCTGCACTTCGCTTTCTTCTACCTACAAAGTCGATAGGGATATCTTTCTCGTCGCCGACAACGAATGGGTGGTTTATTTCTGTTGGCGTACCGCTGCCGCTGGCTACAAACCAACTATTGTTTTGGGTTCTGCCTGATGTCTGAACTACTTCATAGTCTCTTGCGTAGTTGCCCAAAGGAGAGTTGCCTGTCGTGTTCGTCTTTATATTTCTAATGTTGACAGGTCGCTTGGCTACCTCGTCCCTTGTATATCGGGCTGCTGCTGTGGTGCCAACTTCGTGGGGATGTTTCAATACCCCAGAGTCGTCGAGGTAGAATTCTGGTCTAATACTAGAATTCATTCTTGGCGGAAGAGCATTAAATGTGATTTCACCAGGGGAAGTGGTTACAATTGTTCCGTTGCGCCCAAGGTATCCCTCTACGTTTTTATGAAGTTTCCACCAACCGACGAGACTAGCTACTTTGGGATGTCCAGCAATGTTGTCGTTGTAAAGCTCTGCAATGTCTGCTGCTGAGAGTGCTGATGACTGGTCTTTAAAGTTGAAAATCGCAACATCTCTCATCTGTCCGTTCATCCCTTGGTCGTAGCTCGTGGTGAAATTACCTATTATGAGTTCTGTGGACTTGTTGTCCATGCTGTGATAGCCTGCGTTGTCTTCGGTGTCGGTATCTAAAAGAACTCCATTAACCCACAACTCAATTTGAGACGAATCCACAGATATAGAAGCTTTAAAATTAACTACCAAATGATGCCACTCGTTCGAGGTTGTAGCGATGCCTGGTGCGATTTGGGCTGTGAAGGATGAGCCATCTTTGATTGTGAAAACTACCGCAGAAGAAGAAGAAATATGAATATTCCACTCATCGACCTTAGTTAAAAGATATACTGTACGGTCGCTGTTTGGTTTGACCCAAAGAGAAATGGCTGCGGAATAGTCCTGCGATGAGCCATCTGTAAAACTGAAATCATCGTTATCAGCAACTGTGATAGATGTTCTTGCGGGCTGAGAAGGGATGGTACCAGCAGCGCTGGTTGGTGCAGTAAAATTAGCGGAACCAGTGTCCTCTAATCCAGTGAGCAAGTGAACGTGTCTGTGTTGGTTGCCGCCGACCCAAGTCTCTGTGAATGGACCCTGCATTGGTATTTCTGCGTCGTCGCCATAAGAGTCGTTGTGGTGCCCTGATATGACCGCTGTAGTGTCTATGCCTGCATCACGGTCTCTGTATCCGTAGTAAGGGTAGATAGTATCGCCATCGAAGGTACTTGTTAGGCTAAGCTCTGTATCAGATATTGTAACAGTTACAGTTCTCTTCACTGTATAAAGTTTTTTCCACTCTTCATAAGTTACTGGATTTGTTGCTAAAGTTGCTGCGATGCCGACAGTGGCTGGGTCGCCTGGAATTATTCTTGTTGCTGCTCTGATAAAAGCATTTGGGTCTTTCGTCTTTGCAGAATAGTTAACTCCGCCGTGGACGTTCTTGGCGATGTCTAGGTTTAGCTTATAAGGTTTGGAGAGGGCTCTATTGGCAAAAGTTCTACCTTGGTATACCGCTCCTGCTGGTGTTCTAAGAATGGGTTTGTTTTCTTCAACATCAACTGAACCTCTCCTTACTACCTGAACCATGCCTTCTGTTGTTCTTGTAGCAACTCTTCTAAGTATTTCTCTATTATCGTCAACAGTAGAATTACCAGTTGTAATATCAGAAGCGTTGACACGCTTATCACCCCATAGGAATTTGTCGTTCTCGGTTGTTTCAGAGCCAACGGGTGCGGTACCTTCTTTCCAGTTATAAGTAAGTTCGTTGATGCCTCGCATGACGCCCATCGGAGGTTCGCCTGACATTTCTAGTGTCGGGAACTTGGTCCAATATTTGTTCCTTTCGAGGACGTGAGACTCGACCATGTTTCTTAAGTCTGCCGAGAAGTTACTTGATACTGGAATAAGTTCTTGTATCATAAGACCAATAGAAGAGTCTATCCACTTATAAAGTTCTATATATTTTTCTAAACTTGGAACATTATTAACTTTTTCGAAATATCGTGCTCTGAACTTTTCAAGAGTCTTATATTCCATTCTATATCTATTGACTGGTTGACCGATAAGATCATTGAACTCAACAATAGTAGCGAACAGGTTTATCATATCGTCGGATATGACCTGGTACATACTCTTTTCTGCTGCAAAGAAGTGAGTTGTTATTTGAGCGTCTTTTGTAAAAGTTAAATCGTCCTGCGAACGAATCTCAATAAGGTCTTCTGAATTTATAACTTCTGGCGGTCTATGCTTTGCAGAATGGACATACTCTCTATTAACGATTTGTTTATCATTGTTTGTGAAGTGTTTACCTCTACCAGTTACCTGGCGTCCTACAAGGTTTGTGAACCAGCCATATCGTCCATCAACAACGCTATCTGTACCCAACGTAGTCTCGTCAACAATGGAGGCTCCATTAGTCAAAGTCCCATGATGGCTTCCCTTGTAATCTTTTATGCCATTTGCACCAGTTGCATCAAGGTCATCGCCCATCTTCCACCAGGATATGATATTGTCATAAGCACTGAATTTTGACATGTCTTTGACCTGGTTGCTATTATATATTTCTGTTACTTCTGTTGCGGACAACTCTTTATCAAAAATACAAATATCTGCAAGCTTGTCTTCGAAGACTCTATTTGCATTGGATGTGTCTTCGGTAGCACCAAACGTCAAGGGAGTTGCTGTGTTTCTCAGTCTCACATATGTGCCTGCTTCACTATTCGTTGTTGCTGTTTGTGAACCATCTGTGTATATCTTAATTCCAGATGCGTTCGTGCTTCCATCGTAGGTCATTACAACGTGATGCCATGTCGCATCACTTAGGGTTGCAGCGTTTGCTTGTGCTCGGAGAGCGTTTCCGTTGGCGTTTAAAGCACTATCGTATATAAAAAACTGTACTTCACCACTTGCATGTTTGAATATGTATTCATTTCTTACTGAAATAGTGTTATTGGACTTAGCAACGAAAGGTCCGTTATCAGCACTTACATCTCCAACATAAATCCAGGCAGATATGGAAAATGCTTTGTCTGTAGACCCATCTGTGGGACTGTATGCATCCTGATCACTGACAACCACGATATCGTCTGTTCCGTCTAATAAAATAGCTTTTTTGTTAACATCAGATTCAAATATCGTATTGCCCTGCGAAAGGTCATTTACAATAAACTCTCCGCTTCCGTCGGTTGTCGAAACCTCGGAGAAGTCCCAGTGCATTGCAAGAGTGTCTCTCTTGGGAACTTGGATAGTTGCAAATTCTGCATCGTGACTATAAGCTTCTTCGCTTGGGTGAAGGCGACCGAAGTTAGATGCGTCAGAAGCGTGTGCTTTTATTTCCTCGTTTGTGAGGTTGTCATACCAGAACAAGGTAGAAGATATTTTTACCCTTGTGTCATTGTCTAGTGATGCTGATTCTGGGTTTCCACTACTATGCAAAGCCCCGATGGATATATATTTATCTTTTGCCAATAAAGCTCTGGCATTTACTTCCGTAATGTCAGCCGTAACTAATTGCTCGTCTTCTACGACATCTGCAAGCATTCTAACGCAGTATAACTCTGCTCTGTAGTCGGTCGTAGAGCCCCCAGAAACGACTCCTGAGAGACTTTTCTTAGGAACCAGTCTAACTGCTAGGTTCCACTTTGAATTTTCGTAAACTGACTTGAAAAACTGAGTTTCTAACGTCTGTCCGTCCATCGTGAGAACAAACTTTACATTCTCGGAAGAGGCGTCAGAACCTTCCTTTACCGCTTTGAGGTCAAACAAATCATTAGCGGAATATGAAGTGGTATATTCTCCAAGATAGGCAATATGCTCTTCAAGATTGGTCGGGGCGTCGAAGCCAGGATGATCTGATGCTACTCTTTTTGGAAAAATAACCTCTGTCTCGAAAGTAAAGGAAAGATTGGGGCTTCTCGATGGACCGACGCCTCTGATGTAAGAGGTTGAGCTTGAGTTAGATGAATCAACCTTTGTATAAACAAGACCTTGGTCTCTACCTGCATGGTTGAAATCTACAAACTTTTTCTTTATAGCAGTTGTTCTTCTTGAGTCCTCTAACAGATAGTCTGCTCCATCGGAGTACATGTTGATTTTCAAAAGCTCGTCGTCGATACCAAAACAACGGATAAGATTTCTAAATGACTTTTCCGTACCCTTTGACTTATAAATATAAGAAAGGTTGTTATAAATGTTTTGGTAAATGGTGTTCTTTACATCTTGAAGTTTTTCTTCGAACTTCTCTTTCTCGCCTCGTGAAAGGATTTCTTCAAAAGCACTTGCTTCTGTGAAAAGGTCTGGTACAACCATTCCCGCTGACTCAAGGGTCTTTCTGATAAGTGAGTAAGGCTTGTTCGTCCTCTCCTCTAAAGTGTGGTATTCCACGTCTTTGAGGTTCACAAGTTCCTTGATTTTTACCTGGGCTGAGTCGAAATAACTACTCATTATTTGAGTTAGCTCTTTTGTATTCTGACCAGAAGTGTCATCTTCCTCAATAATCCAAGCAGGCATTGTGTGATAGATACTTGAGTTATTATTATAGTCGTAAACTAGACCTGTGTCCATATAGAGTTTTTTTGCTGAAACGAAGTCTGGGTGAGAAGAATAAATTACAAGGTCTTTTTCTTCTGCTACTTCGAAAAGACCTGACTCGTCGAAGGCTGAAGTTGTAACTCTTACTGTAGAGGTATAGTTTGTTATCGTGCCGTTTGAAATTCTTCCTGAATAGTCTAGGACTGTGGTATCAATACTTGCGTCACCTGTAATACCTTCATTAAACTTGTAATAAATACCAAGGTCTACTTTCCTGTTTTCTGTATTATATTTATTATCGTCGGTATTAGTTCCGCCGTTGACGTTAGTGAGCCAATAGCGACCTATCTCCTCTGCTGTTCGAATTCTTTTCCAAAAACGAAACTCGTCAAGATAAAGACCGTTGACTGTGTTTGTTGATGCTGCGGTACCGTTGGCTCTAAGATATGTCGTTTTTTGAGATACCGTACCGAGGTTTGTACCACTGGTTATTGTGCCTACAATAGTTCCGTTCTTATATATCTCTGCTTTTACGTTGGAGCCAGAATTAACGAAAGAGAACGCATAGTGAGCCCAGGTAGTTCCAAACAAGCTGGCTATTGTTGTCTGACCAGATGCTCCACTCAATCCAACATCAGTGTCGTCAGTATAGACCAGTGAAACTAGGTTGGTGGTAGTATTAAACTGAACCTGTATTCTGTTTCCGTTCTCGTTGCCTACAACTACTGGGTATACGTCTCCTGAGACCGAAGCTTCTAGTTTAGCCCAGAACTCAATGGTGTTACCAAGGGTTCCGTCGATATACAGATTAGAGTTTCTATAAATGGAAGTGTCCCAGATATTTGAATTGCCCTGCTTTACTGGATATTGCTTTGAGAGTTCTTCCTTTTCGCCAGCCGTAATACCTGGTTGGTTGTTTGGACCACCCTTTACTGTAATGGACTGGTTTGTCCCTAGTTTTACGTGTCCTGCTGATTTAGGATAAGCGTTGTCAAGAATCCAAAGGTCTAACTCGGATGAGTCGTGGAACCACTTCTCTTTTTCAGAAAGTGAACCGTCGTATGGGTAAGTTTGATATACCCTGTTGAAAGAGTCTTCGTAGTATTTTTGTGCAGAACCATAGAAAGCAAAGTTCTCTGGCTTTGAGTAATCAACATGAGAATGAAACTTGTTACTTGCCCTTACTACATCTCTTACGAGTTCTGTTGATTCAAGATCTGATTTTATCTTTGCTTCTTGACTTTTGGTAAGAACCTTGTTTCCTTTTTTGAAAAGGTCTTTTGTACTCATTTAGTCCACCCTAAACTTGAAAATCTCTGGTTGTTCTTTCAACTCGCCGTTAATAGAGAACATTACCTTGATTCCGTACATATATCCTTTTTCTAAAAGAGACATATCAAAATCGAAGTAGCTTCCCGAAGCGTCGTAAGAAAGGAGTGTATGCTCTTTGTTGGTTCCTGATGTTCCGATTCCGTATTTGATAACAGTCTCTTCATCTACAAGGCGAATTATCTTGTAATAAGCCTTTTCAACAATTAGGTTTTCCACTTCTTTACTTGCTACTGTATAAATAGTAGGATTCCAATCTTTTGCTCTTGTGTAGAGTCTGAATTTTGCCGTTTCCTCTCTTGTATAGGAAGGTTTCATATTCGTGATGTCTATTCTGTAGTCAATCTCGCCTGCATTGGTCTCGGGTTCTCTTGTTAGAAGTTTTATTGGACCAGTCTTTATCGTGGTTGCACCTGCGGTCCATTTTTCATATATGGTTGTAGCAGTAACGTCGCTGCCTATCGTGATAGTAGCCTTATAGACTCCCGTCTCTGGGTTTGTGACTGCCGCTGTGCCGATGGAAGTCGCTATCGCTAGCGTGGAGTCTGAGAACAACTCTAAGGCTACTACACCTGTTATAGCTTCTCTTGCACCTGAGACAGTGTTATATAAATACAAACTTTGGACATCACTGGTAGTCAGTGGTGAGGCTTTATAAAACCTACCTCTGTCGTCGCCTGTGAAGCTTGCTTTTCTAGCTTCAATAACTGGTCGTTTGAAAAAGAACTCTGACGAGCGAGAGAAGAATTTCTTTGTGTAGTAATTGTTCAGTTGCGAACCATCAGTTATAGTGGGTGACATTGCAATAAGAAGTCCGTTATCTGTTGCGATAGTCCCATCAAAAATATCATCGATATATGCCGTGATATCTACCTCAAGGTTCTCGGTCCCAGTATCAAAGGTTTGAACTACTATTGGTGGGGCGGCGGTAAAGGTTGCTGTTGGGCTTGCCCCTGGGTTTGTCCAAGCTGTACCAGTTGCCGAGTTAGTCCAATTTGCTGCGTCAATGTCCTTGTAAGACTCCATGTCTAATCCATTACCCTCGACGAAAGCTGCACCGAGGTGATAAACCTTTAGTTCGTAGTTTCTAGCAAGAGTGAATGGGTGTTCTGCGTTTGTGAGCTTTAGAATAAACTTTGTATCCGCTGGTGCTGTTACTCCGCCGTAAAAGGTGGTGATAGCCGCTGTATCAAACTTTATAAGTATTCTTGCTTCTTCTAATTTGTCTGCTGCGGAAGGGTTAGCCTTTGCAGTCTGGTTATAAATAAAAAAGACTTCGAGTGAGTCAGACAGACCCATATTTGAGTCGGTGGCTCGGGTGGACAAGTTTTCTTTGTATGCGTTGGTGATAGTGGTATCGGCTGTTGCGTAAAACTTTTTAATAGACATTATACAATAACTCCCTTGATATCAAATTCTGGGAACTTGATTTCGTAGATTACGTTTTTTGGCATTTCGATATATCTGCCGTCGGAGGACATCATTTTATTCAAGTTAAATGAAACATCAGAATACACTCTGCCGCCTTGACTACCGTTTTTCTTGGTGACCTTAACATCTGTGACATCTAAAATGCCTTCAACATTTCTCAACTCTTTATAAACGTCAGTGACAAAGAATGGTTCGCCGATATCTGGAAGTCTTGAGAACCTTTCTTGCAGTCTTGCATATGCGGCGTCGAGAACCTCATATTTAGTTCTACCAAGAGAACATACAGCCACGAAGTCAATAGACAGGTTGAGAACCCTTGCATCGAGGATATCAATCGTGTCATTTATCATTTTATTCTTTTGCAGCCAAGTTTTTACATTTTGCTTCATCACATCATTAGAATCTACAAGTGTTCCACTTTGAGATTCTGAAATTACTAAGAGATTTAAGTTTCTTTTTAGGGAGTCGTTATCTCTCATAATTCGACACCTCTTGACGGAGCCGAACTTTGGTGGCATCTGATAAACAAATGACTCGTAGTCCTGCTGTGTAACTGCCCTGTTTTGAGTTGCGAAGGTTCCTCGTATTCTATGCCTAAGTTCATCAGTATCTGGAATATTAATATCTCCAAGTATTGGCTGTTCGTTGTCCACTTCTATAGAATTTATGACCTCGGTTGCTTTGGCAGCATCCAATAGAGTATGATTGTTGAATTCCATCTTGTAGTCAGAAGCAGAGGTCAATTGACCTGTTCGAAGGTTGACATTTTGAATAGTGTTCTTTCTGTAAGTCACCGTTAGCGTTGTGTTGGACGGAGCTACTCCAAACTTGTCGCTTTGAATTAATTTCGACGGGTCGAAAGAAGTATCTTGAATATAATTCTTTCCATGGATATCTAAAATCGCTGTTTGAGGCTCTGCGATGAGATCGCTAGGCACTTCTGAATCCGAACTGGCTCCGAATACTAATTCTGTCGTCCTAGTGTTCCTGTTTTTAGTGAATCTTCTTGGCACGACGAGGGGTTTGAGTATTTCAGATGCCTGGCTGCCGTCGTTATAAACAGATCCGTCAGCAGCGGACACCTGGGCTCTATTCGTTATCCCCTTGTAAATAACATTTTGACTAAGATAGTCAACTTCATAATATTCGTTACCCTCAGAGTCGATTACTGACAATATTTCTGATATATCCAGCGACTCTAAAGTTATCTTGCGGAACCTCTTATAGTTCCCTATATCGACGAGTTCTTCTCTCAATTCGCCCGACATAACTTGACCATATGTTTTTATTGCGTAATGAGTTGGATTTCCAGTCGTCGCATCTACTCTTGCAACTCTCGTCGTGGCACTTAGGTTACCAAAATGTACGTCTTGGTTCAGAAGAAAAGCTGCTCCAGTCGTGGATGCCAGCGAAGCACCTTGCTTGAGAACTGGTACATAACTCATATCTGGTCCGATACCTGTTGTCGATGCTGGTACCATCACATAGAGTGCTGCTGTTCCGAAAGAAGATGCTGCGCCTCCGAATTTATAACCAAACTGACGACCTAATTTGAGAATGTTTTCATATTCTGTCGCAGTCTCAACAAAAGTCTCATTGGCTTGATAATCTATATAAAAAGATAAAATATCACCGACGTAGGCGACAGTATCAATTACAAGGGAACCAAATGAAGCCTCGTTGAAATCTCTGTAAGTGGTTGGGTAGTACCTCTTGACGTATTCAACCAAGTCTGCCTTGATTGTGTCGAACTCACGACTTGTGTACTTTATTGATACTGCTCGCTTCTTACTCATTATAATCGTTCTCCGCTATATCCTAATTAGTTTCGACATCTATTTCCATCGAGGCAAAAAGATCAAATGGAATAATACGGAAGTTCATATTGATACCAAGCGAGTTATCACCCTGGGGTGCACTGAAGTTGACTTGCTGTACTTCTATGAATGGCATATAAAACTTTACCTGTTCTCTAATTCTTGTCTCTATTTCAGAATAAGTGGAATTTGTGTTGTTTTCGAACAAGTAGTTGCGTAATCCAATGCCGAACTCGGGCTCCATAATTCTTTCACCAGGTGCTGTCAATAACAACATTTTGAGATTTTGTTTTACGAGATCAATATAGTCTTTATTAAGAGCATATCCATCTTGTGGGTCTTTTGTGAGCGGTAGTTTTGGTGATAAGCCTTTAGACATTTCATTTTCCTCTTTTATAAATAGAAAGAAGTTATTTATTTCACAATCATCGGTCCTGCAACATACTTATGACATTTAATTTTTTAGAAGCAATGTCGTAGTCACCTTTAAGCATAAAATAGGATTCATGTTGCCTGGTCGTCAGGTTTTCTGGGTCTTTATTTCCATTATCGAACTGGCTCTGACCAAAACTATTGTAATTTGAACGTACATCAGTAATCTGTTTCATCAGAGTATCAAGTATATCGAGTTCATTCTGAAGTTCTATTGCTTTATTCGCCAACTGTTCGTCAGTTAAGCTTACAAAGTTATTGTAATAACGTCGTTCTGCATCACTCATTTCATTTTCTTCATTTCCAGATGTGTCTTGTTGCCCCTGGTCTTCTTCTCGAACTGATGGTTGCCCCTGATCTTCTAATTCCCCTGGTTCATCGTCTTGAATGCCACAATAAGGAGGTAACTTAAGTCCCGCATTTGTTATTTGGGCTTTTGCTTTCTCTGCGTCTTCACCTTTTGAATTCAATACCGAGCTTGGTAGGAATATTCCCAGACCAAGGGCATGATAAGCCGCTCCCATGGCTGTTAAGGGGGTAAGAAACGGATTGTAAAGGTTTATGGCGGCGGCGATTGCTGATGTAGGTATGTTTACACAAGCTAATTTTGAAAGAAAGGACAGCCTAGAAGCAAGCTTGACTGCTGGGTCGTTTCTTTCTACATATTTCTTAAATTCTAATAAAGCCGCATCTCTTGCCATTCTCAAAGAAAGTGCAAAGAAACCACCCATGCCCTTGAATGGGCTGCCCCAACATAGTTCATTATTACCGAAGTTGTAAGAAAAGTTAGTACAAGGAGTGTCGAAGACATTGTTATTAAAGTCGAATAGCTTAGTTAAACCACTAGACCCTCCTACTGAAGATAGGGCTGGATTCTGCTTCTTCCAGTCATCCTTCTCTGGAGTTATTGCATAAAATAGCGAGAATAAGTTATCCCTGGTTTCTCCGAAAGAGGCTATCGTGCTATCCATCCTAGATACAGTTTCCATCTCGTGAATGGAAAGAGCAGACGCACAATCCTCTGTAGAGAAAAATGTCATAAGTGATGCTTTGACGACAGAAGCTCTATCGAAAGATGCTTTCTCTGCGAGAGGTATGATGCACTTATGTGAGCCACCTGGCATCGTATATACACCGTAGGTGCTTTTCAAATATCCATCTATTGTATCTTGTTCTAGAACTAGAGATAAAAAGTCTTTTCCATCTTTTCTGAAGTAAATGAAAGGGTTTATGAAATCCCCTTGGTGGTCTTTGTAATCTACATATGCCAGGTCATTGGGATATAGGCGGGCGTTGCCTGCATGGGTCAAAGTAGGAATCTCTTCTTCCGAGAAGAGCATTGATGGGTTGCTATCATCCTTTATTAATAATGCGTCTAGCAAGCCTTCTGAAATAATTTCATATTCTTCTTTGATTATCTTTCTCATTAAGGAATCATTTTCGTCGTTTTCTTCTCCGTAAGTAGCTTCTATTTGCTCCAAAAAGTCCTCAAGGTATGTCGGCATGTTTCCAGAAAACGGGTCAGGAGAAGTACACTTTTCTGCCTTGGGAGATTTAGAATATTGGTTGAGACTATCACGCATCTGGTCGATAATATAAGAACACTTAAGGTCTGATATCTGGCTAGAACGACCCACAAATGTTGTCGTGGTAAGAATGCCAGTTGCCAGAGTTTCTATAATATAGTGTCGGAAAGTCGCTTTTATACAAGCCTTCATCATTGCAGATTCCAAAGGAGAAAGTTTGGAACCATCATTTTCACCATCCATGTCAAGACACATTGCTTCCTGCATTCCGTCTTTTACTTCTTCAATAAGTTGTGATAATTTAAGAAGATGGGGGTCGCATTGAGGCGTAGATGTTGGTCCCAAATTTATAAACTCCAAGGGATATCTTTCATATGGCGAAGAAGTACCCTCGCCGATTATCTGAGGAGAAGACACATATGTTGAGACTTTTAACCTCTTCATCAAGATTTTATAAATTTTTTCTCTTATTTCACTAGGTATGGCTTGTGAGTAATTTTCAAAAAGACCTCTTCTAAACTCCTTCTCTTCAGCGGTTAAATCCCCAAGGTTAAAAGACTTATTATAGATTGCCCTAATACAGGTCTCTGCATTCTTGGGACTTTCTGAACCTATGTTTTCTTCCATAAAAGATACTATATCTGATGTAATTTCTCTTTGACCAATATATTCTTTATCACCAATCTTTACAGAACTTCCGATAATATTTTGACTCTCGCAAGCGTCTGAAAATTCTATATCGAAAGCAGGATCAACATTGGGTCGCTGAACAGGTTGGACTGGTGTCTGTCTTTCCTCTGCTCTTGTCACTGGTTTCGTTCTATCTCCGCAGTCAGTGGTTTGAAGCCCATCTGTCTGATAAACATCTACCTTTTCCTCTTCTGGTTCTAATATAGGTTCTGGGTTTCTTGTCTTTTCTTGTACTTCACAATAATCAAGTTCCGTTACAATAATCTTGGATGTATTATTACCTTGTTTTCTTTTTGCCTTTTCAACCTGGTCCAGCAAATCTCCAATAGCAGCAGAATCACCAGTGCCCCCAGCAAGCATTTCCATTGCCCTGTTCACACTATTGCCTAGTGGCGTCGGTATATTTATCTCTAATGACTTCGCATCAGAGGCTCCAAACGAGGGGTTATTATAAAATTTTACAAGGTGCGGGACAGGTCTTCTTTTTGTAACCAAGACTTCGAGTGGAAACGCACCTTCTTGAAAAGGGTCTTGATTTGTAACATCTGCAAATGAAGGGGGTGATATCTTGTAGCGTCTAGTTTCCTTCTCTTCCACTTCTACGAAAAGGTTTTGTGCAAATCTCATACCCTCTTCTGTAAATGAATTATAAGTGCTTCTAAAAAGCGACGACAAAGTGGTCTCAAAGGTATAGGCGAATTGTTCATCCATAAAAGGCATCACACCAGGAACAGTGTTGCCATCTTCGTCCTTTTCGCAGAAGATATTCGGAGCCTTCTTATTAGCCAAAGAGTCTCCGAGCATTTGCTCCGCCGCTGCCCTGTTTCTAGCCCTTTCTCTCTCTAACTGGTCCTGTATCTCTTCTGCGGTCATACCCTTACCACGTAATAAACCCTCTCTGACTGAAGAGTCTGGTGGGCAGATAAAATCTTCTGGTAGTGAGTCAATTATGGCACCTAACTCGTCACAAATGCTCAAATCCATTGAGCCAGAAACTGCTATAAAAAAGTTTATTATCTCTTCATAGGTATCAAGACCTAACTCGCAATAAGAGGTTGCCAGTAAATTTTTTACAATATCGAGAGTCTCTTGGTCAGGCTGACCTCTTAATAGGTCACACAATTCTTTTAAAGAAAGAAGATTTGACAAATCATTCATAAGGTCTCTGAACATATCGGGATCTACGAAACCAGAATCAAACAAGTCCTGCATCATATCTTGTAGGTCTGAAAGTAAGCCATCCATTGCTGGTGGGTTCGGACCTGCCTGTGATTTATCTCTCTTACCACAGCTATCAAAGAACGTTCCAAGCAAGTTGCCTATAATAGAAGTTATAGCCTGGGTCAAAGTCTCTTCTAATACGTTTCGCAAGGTATCGAAAAAAGCTTCTGATATGTCATCTGTTGGTAGGTCATCTGGTTTAAGAAAATCTAATAACTTACCTTCTTCATTTTCTTTTTTAAGTCTTTCGAATTCTTTCTCCAAGGTCTCGTAATCCTTCTTCATAGATTTAAGAGAACCAAGTGGTATATTTGGTATCATACATTTTGCTGCGTCAAGAGCCATCTTTGTGATATCAACTTTATTGATGAAATGGTCATATAGATCTTCTGCATCTTTACTTACAATATCAGCAGTTCTAGTAGCGAAAGGGACCAAAGGGGAGAGGATTGGAATGCCAGCAAAATCTGATTGTTTCTGCCTGCTCTTGGCTATCTTTTCTTTTCTTTCTGCATTTGAATAAAAATTATTCTCTTCACGAAGTTGTTCTAGCGTCTTGACCTTTGGTCCTTCAGCCTCACGCTTTGGACCTGGCTTTTTTGATTCTTGGGTTTTCGGTGTGATGGTTACAGGTTGAAATTTTGTATATGTCTTAAGGAAATCTTTCCACGGCAATTCCATATCGTCAGTGGTAATGACTTCTAAAAAGTTAATAAACATTCCAGTTCGCCTGGTTGTAACTGCTACAAATTCATTAAATTTGTTTTTGAAATCATATACTTTGCCACTCTTTTTTGTAAAAGTGCATCGGACAATATAAGACTCGCTATCCCAATATAAGGTCATGATACCTTTGTCTTCATAAAAACTCTTACCAGTCTTGGAATATTCCTCATTTTGAGTTGTCAGTTTTTCTAGAGCTTTTACAAAGGTTTCCACATTGTTAGCTTCATAGCTCGACCTAAAAGTAGAAACAGAACCACCCTGGCTTTCATGTTTCTTTATATTGCTTTCAAGACTTTTAATCTTTTTTCTCAAGTCATCAGTTTGACCCTTAAATTGCTCTATTTTATAGTCATTCTTCCAAGACCACTCTGGTTCTTTATCATCTAGCGGTGGTATATTTCTACTCTTTACCTTTACCAGAGCTTTGACTTTGGCACCTGGACGTGAATCAAGGTGGAGTTCTATTGCTTGAGCGGGGAAATCCCAATAAGAGGTGTCCTGAAAGGCTTTTAACATATAAGGTATATCGTGTTTTTTGCCCTTCTCTTTTAGAATTTTAGAGACACCCTTTTCATATGCCTCTTTCAATAAGTTCCTCTTCTGCGTCGGACTCGAAATAACTTCACTTTCCAAGGTGACAGAAATTCTAATCTCTGAAGTTTGAGGGACTTCTTGCGGAACCATGTCTGGGTAGTTAAGCCAATCTTGAACATTCCCCCCTGTTGGCTGTGCTGCTTCCTCAAAAGGTCTGGTGAGGAGGTCATCAGACTTTTCAATTTTATCGTTTTCTATATAAAAAGGTCTAGTATCCTCTGTACCTTCCGTTATAGCATATGAGAAACTTCCTTCTGAACCAAGATAGGAATCAATGACAATAATTTTATCTACATCGGGAGACACTGTTCTGAATTCGTATTTCTCGTCTATTATCGGGTCTGTGTATACCGAGGTAGCTACCTTACAATAGTGAGTTTGAATAGTGGGTATTTGTGGATATCTTTCGTGAACCCTGTTTTCGATTCTTGATGTTTTCTCTTCTTGATCGCCTTCTTCTTCATCCTCTATCATAGAACCGTTTGCCGAAAGAATCTCTGCAATTCTCACTCTGTCGCTTTTACGGGCGGCATTTTGAGGGTGAGCGGCTACATAAGCATCTATATCTTCCTGTGTATAGGTTACTCCATTGTTGATGCCTGCTCTTGGAATAAGTGAAGAAAGTCTCATTTCCTCCTCGAAACCTAGATGACCCTCTACTAGAGCTTGTATACTTTCTTGTACTTCGTTTGGATATTGATAACCAGTCTTTGTCAGGTGTTTTTGTTTTCCCTTACTATCTTGTAAGCGGGATTGTTCGATTGAGATACTCATTTATTAATTCACCTTATTGTAGCGGCTGTTTATATAACCTTTACCGCCTTGTGATAAATAGTTTTTTTCAAAGTTTTCCAGGTTGGTCCTATTCGTGCGGAGAGAGACTTTAGTTTTAGAGAAGTGTCTATGTATCGTTATTGGTGCAGTCAACTGAAGGGTTGGCGAAGATGATGTCCGTATACCTGCTGATGCAGAAATATGCCAATGGTCTTTTATCTCTTTATTTAATTTGTCTTGTTCTATCAAGAGACCTTCAACAATTCCGTTTAACTTTGCCACATGTTTCGTCAATTTTTTCATTGCTTCAACCATATTGTCGCCCTTCACCATTGGTTGTAAGCCCGAGGTAGTGTTGTTCGCTATAATATCAACTCCGAATTTAGCAGCAGAGATATCTATACCTTGTGAGTTCTTTTTATCTGTGCCAGTTACTAATTTTATACCCTCTCTGGATACGAATCGAAGAGCGTCTGCTTTAAGTGCGATTGCGGACTTAGTGGACGCATTGCCACTACCCTCGGCGAGTCCGAAGTAATCATCGATGTTTGCCTTTTGACTTATATAAATTCTTGCAGAATCAGTTTCGAAATCAGGGTCTACGAAAACTTGGTCACTTGGAGAAGAAGCCATACGTCCGACAACCATGTCAATCATAGATGCTTGAGTATCTCCCTTTCCTCCATATCCGCTGTTTCTAGAATCAACCCTATCACGACCCATAACAATGTAATTATTGTTTTTACCCTTGTATATCGTTTCACAATCTGCTTGCACAAATTTAGGAATAGGCTCTACGATTTCAGAGCAAAAAACTCCGTTTCTTATGGTATCGAATTCTAAATTACCAGTAGAGGTGGAAGAATTCTTTACGTCAGATATATTATTTTTATCTACTGCTTTTTTATTCATAATATATTCCTCTTTTTATGGGTAATGTGGAAATTTCTTTCTTTCTGCAAAGGTAAGCGGTAACTGCTTCTTAAGATTCATAGGTAATGTAGGGGTGGGATCTCCTCCAACTTTTACTGGAGACATCTTTACCTTTCCAAACAAGTGTGGATTTGCTCTGGCTATCCTTTCTTCTGCTATTTCGTATGCCTCTTCTGGACTATATCCCCGTAACCTATGAGCCATATAGAAACAAGGATAGTTGCCGTCTCCGTGATTACCTTTAGCTGAAATGTGGCTTACTACGCCTGTAGTCTCGTCTTTATTTACTCCACACCCCATGTGAAAAAGGTCTCCCTTTTTAATCTGCCTGAAAACGAGAGGTATGGAATATGTTGAGCAAACATGATGCACAAGTGCATAAAGTCTTTCTACTTGAACCAATGGCGGTGAAGTATATTTGTTAGAAGGGCATTGCCATCTAGCTGGATAATTGCTTTTAGAATCAGTGCCATGCACCATTTCTACTCCGATACCGATTCCATTAAAATTTGGGCAGTGGTTAACACCAACTAATGGATCTTCCCATTGCAGAATTTCGTCGTCTGTTGCTCCATAATGAACTCCACCATTTTTATTTTTCATCACGTCTTCTGCTATTTTTCTTCCGTTGCCTGCTGTTTCGTGAATTACGAAAATAGTGGGAGGGCTTCGGCGGTTCCATGACCTAAAGCCAGTCAAACCGTCTTCATTGAGCTTGTTTGCTTTACCTGGTTTAAAATTACTCCTAGCACCTTTGCCTCCAGAGCCTGAGCTACCCTTATGGGCGGATTTTGGTCCACTGCTGGAAGGAGATTCGGATGTTATGCCCTCTACTTCTAATATTTCAATAATAATCCCACTTTGACCGCTAGCATCTCTTTCCACGAGCACTTTTGCGCCAGGTTTTGGCTCATCATCCACACTTTCACTTTTTGGAAGATAAGTCAAGTGCATGTCTATCTTTTTTACTTCATTTGGGTCGCTTGGTGCAGGATAATCTTTAGGCTCTGGTATGTGTGCATCCAGTTCTGGAACTCTAACTTTTGCCGTCCATTTTGGTGAAAAGAATGAGTACCACGGACTCACCTGCTTGTCAACTCGCAGTACATAACCGACATAAGGACCAGGTTTTATTCTAGATTCCGAATAATTCTTTACCACTAGCTTCTTTATAACTTCAGTAGAAGTAGTGGTCTTGGTATCAAGAGAATCTTTCTTCTTTATAGTTATCTCCCCGTTCAAATCTCCGTAATCAACCATCGTCGTCCGATGCCTCAGAATTCAAGAGGTCATAGATTTCATCTTTTTCAGAAGCAGATAAACCTTCTTGCTTTCCTTCCTTCTTTTGAAGAAGTCCAGCAAGTTTGACTATTTGCTCGTTTGACCTTTGGAGTGTTTCTACATATTTGGAAGCAATCATTCCGCATTGCTGGATAGTAGAGATAGAGCCTTGTTTGTTCATTTCCTGAACTAGCTCTGTTAGTAGGTGGGAAGTTATCGCTCTATCTGAGCGGATGTTTTCTAGAGCCTCGCCGATAAACTCTTCAAGGTTCTGATTCTTCTTTTTCGCCATTTTGTCTTTCCTCTATGTGGGTGACTTTACCCTCATTCCAGTCAGACTTAAAAGAGCGATACTTTGACCTCAACTTATTTAAGTTGTTGACGACCTGTTTTGTGTTAAGTCCTGTCAACTCTCTTAAGTATAGGTAAATAGCTTTCTTATTAAAAATTTCTATATCCTCAGGCTGCTCAAGCAAGATCTTTACAGCCTTATAAACCTTTTCTTCGGTTGGCTTCATGGGCATTTCACCCCACTTCTCTATTTCGTTCCAAAGAGCTTGCCAAAACTGCTTTTGTTCCATTGAGTCTTCATAGGGGTTTGAAGTGGACATGTATCTTTCTTCAATAGACCTTGGAAGTGAGTCAAACTGGATTTCACGCTTCCTCTGGATAGAATGTCTTTTTACTTTATGGATAAACCAGTTCTTAGTAATGACTGAAAAGTAAGAAAACGCTTTGGAACCCTTGGAAACGTCGAACTTCTCAAGAATAGTTGTGAGCCAAATCTTACACTCATCTCGAAGTTCGTCAATGTTAGGAAGAGTTGTGAATTTATAAGTGTAGACGATTTTATCTACCATCTCACCCATTGCAGGTTGGATAAGTTCTCTATAAAGTTTTTCTCTCTTTGCCCTATCACTTGTAGAACAATATTCTATAATTGCTTCTTCGTGAACGTGGGTGAAGTAAAGCCTTTTAGTTCTTTTGCGTCGTTTTCTTTTGATTTCTTTTCTTGGTGTGTTTTCAGTCGTCATTATTTTCTTTTTCAGTGATTACTCTTCCCTCAAAGTCAGAAGCCCATTCGTCGAAGTCCTTTATCATGGACAAAAGTTCCTTTAAGCGAGGTTCGCCAAAGAACAGGTCCATTTTATAAGTCTCGTCAAGGAACTCGTGAAAGGTGTTAAACCTTTCCTTCATTTCTATTGAATTGTCTTCAATTGTAACCAATAGCTTTTTGATGTACCACAGTAGGACAACATTGAATGCTACTACGAGGGGTAATAATAAATAAATTAGGAGGGCTTCAATCATGATTGACCTTCGAGTCAGCCTTCTGCTGTTCAAGAACTTCTTTAGAGTCTTTTATAAACTCTTTTATTCTTGAACCAGCAGAAGACTTTGTTGGTGTAGTTTTTCTAACGCTTATTTTATCATAAACTCTTGTGAGTTCAGTATCCTTACTCAAGCAGAACTTACATTCTTCTTGCTCTTCGTTCATGCCGTGAAATGCTCTAAAAGTTACTTCACATTTTGAACACTTGTAAGAATAATAAGGCATTAGTTATCTTCACCCTCGTTTTGGTTTAGCGTGAAAGTTGGTGGGTTGGCGACGACGAGTTCTCCGTCCTTGGTGCCCCAACGTTTGGTTTCTTCGTCTTTGGTGAATTCCATGGACTTCAAAACAGGAACAATATCGGTTTGTTCCATTAGGCTCTTCTGTAGAGCCATCATAATAGCTCCTAATGCTTGGTCACTCAGTCTCATTAGTGTTACCTCCTTCAGTTATTGTTTGTAGAACACTATCTATAACATTATTATAGCACAGGTTTACCTGTTGTTCAGTAAAATTGTCCTTTATGTGATTCTGAAGACTCTTTGCTTGCTTATTATACTTTGAAAGGTTGTTATAAACCTCCCGCATCTGAGAGCGGACGGAACTGGTCTTTGGGAACACCCAAGAAGACTCTTTCTCTAGTACGCCTTCCCAAACTTGATAATCCTCAATGTTTTTCAGTTCGTACTCTAGTTCAACAACCTTGTCTGCTGAAAAGTCTTTAATACCTCCCCAGTTCGTGGTTATAACAGGGACACCGTGCTGTGCTGCCTCAAATACAGGCAAGCCGTAACCTTCTCCGTGTGAAGTTGAAACATAAGCAGAGATATTTTTATTTTTATAAAGTGATACCATCTCTTCATCGGATAAAGTTCCGTGAAGCAAATGTATCTTACACTTACGCTCTTGTGGAAGGGTTGCTAATAAAGTCTCTAATCTTTCCTTTACATATTCACGATCAATATGGCTGCCACTCTTTACAGAGAGTTTCAACACAAGACCTACTTCTTCGTTCTGGAACTCTTCAACAAATGCTTGGATAGTTTGCTCCACATTCTTTCTTGGGCTCAACTGGGCAACTGATAAGAAGTTGAAGTCAGTTGAGAACTCAAAGTCCGTCTTCTTCTGTCGAAGGTTTCTTGCTGGAAAGTTAATTACCTCTATCTTTTCAGACAAAGCTTCTGCAAAGCCATTTTTAGAGTGCTGTGAAGGAACAACAACTTTATCCACCGACTCACAGGCTTTATTGAAATCTTCCGAAGCCTTATCTGTTTCGGTACCAGCAGTGACGCCGATATTCTTTTCACAAATAGGTTGCCATTCAGTAGGTAACTGAACTTGGATAGAAGTTGCGAAATCACGCTCACCATTTTGAATAGCAGTCGCTGTCTTCATAATAGTTTTATCAATCCAGTCTCGTTCCTCGGTGTCTTCACATATCCAACCAGAGTGACCCCATCCTACATTTAGAAGATATACTTCGTTCCTGTCGTCGGAACGTAATGCTCTCAAAACAGAACGGCAGTGCTCTCCGTATCCTGAACGAGACAATGCTGGTCCTCTTACTAAAATCTTTCTACTCATAGTTCAATAATCTCCCAGTTCTGGTGTTTGCGATTCTTCCAAGAACCTTTTGTTTTATAAATGTTTGTTAGAGCCTTTTCCCAACTTTCGGAAAAGTCCTTGCTGTTATAGTTTCTTACAACGTGGTTATGACCAAGCTGTCCAAGGCGAGTTCTCTCTTCAGGTGACATGATACAGAACTTCTTCAAGCCAGAGATAAAGTCTTCCTTACTTACCCTGTCTTGGTAAATATAAGGAACGTTTTGTGAGCCGATAATCGTCCGTGTGGCGGGCTTGATTCCAATCCCGTGTTCGTTGTCGGAATCTCTTATCTGTTCGCTTAGACCGCCTGTCTCATTGACGAGAATGGGTGTTCCACATGCCATTGACTCAAGCGTAGCAAGTCCGAAGCCTTCTGCGTCTGAAATGTTGATAGTGCAGTCGACAGAGTTGTACAACATAGCCATTCTATCAGCAGGATACTTGAGCGGAGACAACATGACCTGTCCGTCGTCAAGACCTAGTGTTTTGAGGTTGGATTGTAAGTCGCTTCCTGCTGGGTCTTCTGGATCTGTGTGCATTAGCAGGGCAGCCTTATCCTCTCCTACTTGGTCTAGGAACTCCTTGAACCACCAGAGGATAGTTGTCGCATTCTTTCGTGGAGAGTTTCGGTTGTTCCAAAAGAATAAAATTTTATCATTGTCGCCGAAGTGCTCTTTTCTAAATTCTGATACTTCTTCCTCTGGTAAAACCTTGAAAGTAGAATTATCCACGGTGTGAGGAATGCGGATATGCTTTGCCTTCGTTCCAACTTCATTCACAACTCTTTCAGTGAGTTTAGAAATAGAAACTACGAGGTCGTTAGAATCATAAAACTTTTTATTATAATGAGGAGCAGGGTCGTTGTCCCAAACGTGGTAATAGACCATTGATGCTTGGGCTCTTACTTCGTCCTCTATCTGCCATAACCAAGACCAATACCGAGGGTCGGTCATTAGCCAAACAATGTCTGGTCTTTCAGTTCGCATGATAGACCGCATAGTTTCTACATTCCCATAGCCCTCGACAGGAAAGATTTTCCACTTGTCCCCATACTGTTCGGTTTGAATGGGAGAAGTATCTCGGTGTTTTTGGGCTCCTGCTAATGAAACGAACTCAAACTTATCTGTTTGTAGCATTGCTTCAATAAACATCTTTGTCTGAATCGCAACCCCTGTAGAAAATAAGGGGTGGTCAGATAAAGTTAAAACTTTTATCTTTTTAGTCATCTTTTCTCCTATGGACACTCTGGTGTGTTTTTGAACTCGCATTTACTGCAAGATAATTTATTTTTTATGTATTTGCCACTCTGAATGTTATAGAGGGCTCTGTTTAATAACTTCATCGCATTATCTACTTTCTTTGGACCGCTTGTAACTCGAAAGATTTCTACTTGGTCTTTCTTGGCAGTTCTCTTGAGTAGTCCGAAGTGAGTCTCAATGTCCTCCATTGGAACATTGTGTTTCCGAGAGTAGTAGTGCTTGTAATAGGTAAGTTGGTAAGTCGTCATTGGGTCAGACTTACGTTGCATGTTCCAGCCCCAAGAGCAAGTCTTCCAGTCGATGACGTGGAACTTACCGTCAGGCGTTTTTACCACAAGGTCGATAAACCCTTTAAAATTATAATCCTCAAAGCCTTCGATAGACTCGTAGATATCTTCTTCTGTTGAGACAAGTTCGAACTCACCGAAGTGCTCACGAAGAGCAGGAATGGCAACCGTTGATAAACGCTTGCCTTGCTCTCTCATGTCCGAAATATCTTTGGGTTTAAAGGTTGAGCGAACTTCTTCTGGTAGAGACTTAAGCTCTTTTAGAAAAGCAAGTTCGAACAACTCTGGCTCGTTTGTAATGGAATCGTCCTCGATTCGCTTTTCGCAAACCTCATGAACGGCTGTTCCAAAAGCAGTATAGTGGTTGCCCACAAACTTCTTTATCTTATCAACATAAGTTATCTTATAGTAATAAGGACATTGATTCCAATTCTTTAAAGCAGAAAATGAAACGTGTTGCATATAAACCTCTATTCTTTGTTACACCTTATTATGACATAAAAATGAGGTTTAGTCAAGTACTTTATTGATTTGAGGTATTATTGGTGGGGATTTTCTTTGCTCTTGGCTTTCTATTTCTCGTAGAAGGTTTGCGAGTTGTTGTAGTCTTTGGCTTTGGGTCTGTAACTTCTGCTGGGGCTAACTCTGGGTCTGAACCTGCGTGACTTAGAGTCAAGTCTTCCTGTTTTAGTTCTTCTGGTTTAAAGTTTTTTATTGCCTCTTCTCTTAGCGATTTCTTCTCTACGATTCCGTCGCCGATATCGAAGACAAATAAGCACTTACCACTCTCTATTCTGTTGACTGCCTTAAGCATTCCGATATCGTGACCGAGAGTAGCAAGCCTCTCTCTAACATCGGTCTCGGTTACAGTTACCCCTACCTTCGAACTAACATGAACAAATAATTTCTTTTTTATTTTTATCTCATCTACTTTTATGTTAAATTTCTTCATCTTCTTCTCCTTGGGTTGATACCTGTCTCAACTTAATAAATAGTTCTGGACTTATTTCTTTGATATAAGCTTCTTCTCCCTGTACAAAGAACATTTCAAATGCCGTGGCGAAGTATTCCGATACAGATACCGAAGCGTAAGGTGTTATAAATAAACCTTTTGTAAAATTGGTTAATCTTTCATACCCTACTTCATAATGTAGAAACTCGTCGAAAGCCTTAGAGTATTCTGATTCGTATTTAAGTCTGCTTGGAACGTTTATGTCGTGGGCAGATAATAGATCAATAAATCTTTTTTTCTTTGACAAGTACTCTAGTTCGATTTTTGTATCCGCATATAAGTCGTAGTCATACATCTTTTCTACAGCGTGAGCTACTTCATGGATAATGTCTTCAAAGAGTTGCTCGTCGGAAGGTTGTTCATTGGTAACGTATATTCCGCCGTCTAAAAATGCTGCTCGGATACCTCTCTGTTCCAGTTCTTTAAACTTGCCAACCATTATAGTTTCTACTTCGTAGAACAAGTGAGGAGGAATTGTATTTTCAATTTCCATTATCACATTGGTAATATCTATTTCTACTGGTACTGGATCTTTGACAAACACATTTATTGTTCCAAAGACATTATATTCTTTTCGTTCAGACAAATTTTTAGTGTGAGATTTTTTTATATATTTATTCATTTCTATATTCTACCATTGACTCTTAGGTTTGTTAATTATAGAATCTTGGAACCAAGAGTTGCGATAGCAGAACGCTCGCCCTTCTTGAGTGTGATGTGTCCAGTAATCTCATGCTCTTTCATTTTTTCAACAGCATAAGTGAGACCATTGGTTCTCTCATCAATATAGATGTTATCTATCTGC
>JACKQG010001741.1_pt1 | contig 29442 bp, 22 predicted proteins | sample 8237621 | NCBI WGS metagenome assembly JACKQG01 (sample SAMN15677084, study PRJNA649215) | marine metagenome | biome: marine; feature: Black Sea; material: saline water; isolation source: suspended particulate matter (SPM) from the Black Sea western gyre | collected 2013-06-09/2013-06-10 | depth... | reverse complement strand
AGGTGTTGTCGAGCGCATCGGTCCACACAAGGGCGGCCACTGGGCTGTAAAGGAATAATCATGAGCAGGAAGACAGCCATCGAGCTTCTTGAGAACAAAACAGAAGCCACTGGTTCTGGGCCGGTCTCCTGACCGGCCCAGTGAGTTCGACCGCAGGTCTCACGTGACTCCTGGAGACTGTTGGTCAGGCAAGTCTCGCGGTCGGGAGACCGCGAGACAACAGGGTGCAGGGAATCGCGTGGGCCCATGACGAGGCCCATGATAAGGTACATGACCGCGTACACGATGAACTGAACAGGAGGTAACGGAGGCAACCGAGGGAGAGAATCTCTGCTGCCTCTGTTGCCTCTTGTTCAAAAAACAATCAGCATCCACAAACCGGCGTCCACCAATGTCTGAATACTCTTGCGTCGAAAAGCCGTTCCTCGGCCAGTTGGCCGCGCTCGGTTGGCAGGTGATCGACCAGGGACCGGCGTTTCCGACCGATCCGGGCAAGAGCCTCAGGACGGACTTCCGTTCGGTTTTCCTGCGGGACGTTTTTAGTCAGAGCGTGCGGGCGATCAATCGGACCGACGACGGGCAGCCGTGGCTGACGGACAAGCAGCTTGACGAGCTGCACGATCAGATCTTCCATCAGCCGGGGCATAGCCTGTTGGAGGCCAACGAAAACGCCCTGAAGCTGCTCTATCGCACTCAGGTCGATGCCAATGAAACAACAGGCGAGGAATACCCCGACGTACATCTGATCGACTTCCATCGACCGGCGCGAAACCACTTTCTGGCCATCAACCAGTTCCGCATCGACACGCCGGGCGGCGTCCGGGACTGCATCATTCCGGACATCGTCCTGTTTGTGAACGGCCTGCCGCTGGTGGTCGTCGAGTGCAAGGACGCCAATCAGGTGCAGGCCAAACCGATGTACGAGGCGTTCCGGCAATTGATGCGGTACACGGACCAGCGGCCGGCAACGCACGAAGCCGGCCTGCGCGAAGGCGAACCCCGGCTGTTCTTCACCAACCAGGTCCTCGTCCGCACGTGCGGCGATCAGGCAGAATTCGGCACGATCACGTCCACCGAAGAAGAATACTTCTACCCGTGGCGAGACATCTACGACGCGATGTACCGCGACTACGCTCCGCCGCTGGGCAAAGAGCGCCAACAGGAGCTTCTGATCCAAGGCATGCTGGCCAAGGAAACGCTGCTGGACATCGTGCGCACGTGTACCGTGTTCATGGACGTGGGCAAGACCAGGGCCAAGATCGTCAGCCGGTACCAGCAATACCGGGCGATGCGGAAGATTATCCACCGGCTCCGCAACCGTAAAACGCCGGCCGAACGTTCCGGCGTGATCTGGCACACCCAGGGCAGCGGCAAGAGTTTGACGATGGTCTTCCTGATCCGCAGACTTCGCATGTGCGACGACTTGAAAGACTTCAAAGTCTGCCTGATCAACGACCGCAAGGACTTGGAAAAGCAACTTGGCGAGACAGCCAGCCTGACTGGCGAAACGGTGACGCAGATCACCAGCACGGCGCAGTTGCGTGAGAAACTGGCCACGGACGCTTCGAACCTGAACATGGTCATGGTCCACAAGTTCCAGGAGGTCCAGGACCGGCACGTGCCCGATTATCTGGAGAGCGTTTTGGAGGTACCCAGCTTCCAGACGTTCGGCGTGGTGAATCGCTCGGAACGGATTCTGCTGTGCATCGACGAAGCCCATCGCACTCAATCGGGCGACCTCGGCGACAATCTGTTCGAGGCGTTTCCCAATGCGACGCGGCTGGCCTTCACCGGCACGCCGCTGATCGTCGTCAAGGACAAGAAACAGACGGTCGATCGTTTCGGCCAGTACATCGACAAGTACAAGTTGCAGGACGCCGTGGATGACGGGGCCACCATCCAGATTCTGTACGAGGGCCGCACGGCCGATGCGGCCATCGACCGGAAGCATGAATTCGACAAGAAGGTCGCGGAACACGCCGAGCAGTTCGTCACGTCACAGCTTCGCAAAGAGGAAAACGTCGAGATCCTCAAAAAGATCGCCCGGCGGGAGGCCAAGCCCTTTGACGATCTGGTCAGGGAGCGTACCGACTGGGAAATCCTGGAACTGAAGAAGAAATGGGGGACCACGGGCGATCTGTTGGAAGCGGACGAACGGATCGCCGCCATTGCCACGGATCTGGTCGACCACTACATCGACAACATCCTGCCCAACAGCTTCAAGGCCCAAGTGGTCTGCTCGTCCAAGATGGCCGCCGTCAAATACCGCAAACACATCGACAAGGCGGTTGCCGACCGATTGGCGGCCGAGCAGGCAAAGCCCGTATGGAACGGCGAGCCGAGCGCCGTGCCGGAGGAGGACCGGGACAAGTACCGCGACGACGACCTGTGCCGAAGAATCGCCTTTCTGCAATCCGTGGTGGTCGTCTCCGCCGAAGGGACCAACGAACCCGCGGTGATCACGGCCGAGCGCAAACATGCCAACCAGGTTGATGCCGTCGAAAACTTCAAGCGGCCGTTCAACTACGACGACCCGCAAAAGGTCAATACGGGCATCGCCTTTCTGATCGTCTGCGACATGCTGTTGACCGGTTTCGACGCGCCGGTCGAACAGGTCATGTACATCGACAAGAAAGTCAAGGACCACAATCTGCTGCAGACCATCGCCCGCGTGAATCGCGTGGCCAAGGGCAAGAGGCGTGGTTACATCGTCGATTACATCGGGCTGGCCAATCATTTGAAGGAAGCCCTGTCCATCTACGCCGCCGACGACCAGAAGGACATCGAAGATGCTCTCCAGGATATTACGGGCGAAGTGCCGATTCTGGAAAGCCGGTACCGCCGCCTGTTGAATCTGTTCAAGGACAACGGCGTCACCGGGATCGAAGACTTTGTCGAACAAAAGGTCGGCAGTACCGCACAAGAGGTCCAGGTGTTGGAACAGGCGGTCGAATTGATGGGGAACATCAAGCTACGGGCCGACTTCGAGGTGTACCTGAAGAAGTTCATGCAGAGCATGGACATCGTGCTGCCGAATGCGGCCGCCAACCCGTACCGTGTGCCGGTCAAACGTTTTGGCTACATCTTGATCAAGGTCAAGCAGCGGTACAAAGACGATTCGCTGAATATCACCGGCGCGGGCGAAAAAGTAAGAAAGCTGATTGACGAACATCTTGTCAGTCTGGGCGTCAATCCAAAGATCCCGCCCGTGGAACTGCTTTCGCCCAAGTTCCTGACCGAGGTCGAAAAGAACCAATCGCCGAAGGCGAAGGCGAGCGAAATGGAACACGCCATTCGCAAGCACTGCAAGGTCCACTTCGAGGAAGACCCGGCCCTCTACGCCAGACTGAGCGAGAAGCTGGAAGCCCTGATCCAGCAGTACAAGGACAACTGGGACGAACTGAGCAAATCGCTGTTCGATCTGCGCGACGAAGTCCAAGCGGGCCGCAAAGAAGCGATCGATGGCGTCAGTGCCAAAGCGGCGCCGTTCTACGAACTGATCGGGCAGATCGCCTTCGGCGGCAGCGTGCCGGCGCAGCATGCCGATCTGGTCAAGCAGCTTGTCCGTGAGGTGATCGGGCAGCTTCAGGGTACGATCGCCATCATCAACTTCTGGACGAATGCCCCGGAAGTCAGCAAATTGAAAGGCGCCTTGTCCGACTTGCTGGTCTTGTCTGGCGTGGATGAAGCGGCGGACAACAGCGACCGGCTGGTGACCGAGATCGCCGCCTTGGCCAAGGTGCGGCATCAGGACATCGTCAAATGATGCGGTACAAGGACATACCGTACGAGCTGAAACGCAGCAAACGCAAGACCGCCAGCATTTACATCGAGCGGGACGGTCAGGTGTCGGTCCTGGTACCGAGAGAATTGACGACCGAGCGAATCGAGGAACTGCTGGAAGCCAAACGCAAGTGGATCTACACAAACTTGGCGGAATGGCGCGACTTGAACGCCACCAAAGTCCATCGCGAATACGTCAATGGCGAGGGGTTCTTGTATTTGGGTCGCACGTACCGGCTGAAGCTGGTGCAAAAGCAAACCGTGCCGTTGATGCTGAAGGACGGCTATTTTTGTATGCGACTCGATGGCGAGTCATCGCCGGACATGGTTTTCAGGGAGTTCTACCGCGGAAAGGGGAGGCGTCGGATTGGTGGACGAGTCGCCGACTACCAGTCCAAAATGGGCGTCGAGCCCAAGACCGTGCGAATCATCGAGTTGAAAAATCGCTGGGCATCGTGCTCGGCCGGTGGCAATTTGAACTTTCACTGGAAGTGCATGATGGCCCCGGCGACCGTCCTGGATTACATCGTCGTCCATGAACTGGCCCACCTGATCCATGCGAACCACACCAAGGCGTTCTGGAACGAGGTAGACAAAGTGATGCCGGACTACCAGGAGCGAAAGGAGTGGCTGCGGGCCAATGGAGCGGGGATGGACTTGTGACGACTTGCACACACGCACGAGGTTAAGCGGCGAAGCCGCTCACACGTAACCCGAAGCGTAAGCGAGGGGAAAGCGATTCCCGCCTTCGTTCCTCGCTCACGCTTCGGGTTACTATTCTCGCATCACTCGCCGACAGTGGCGCTGTCTAACACAAACCACGGCAAGCCTGAATCGACCCATTCAGTCCCTCAGAGAATTCTGGCGATTGACCTTCCCGAAAAACCAACGTCCCCGCAGAATCGTCTATAATCCATACGGCCATTGGGGCCGGTATGTTGGGGTGCGCCTCGTCCTCCCATTTGAACCTTGTTTTGGAACGGAGTTTTCTGCCATGCGTATGCTTTCAATCTTGCTCGCTCTCGTTCTCACGATCCCAGCACTGGGCGGTCCGCGCGACGACCAGTGGAAGAAGGTGGATGAGGCTATTGGTAAGGGGCTGCCCAAGACGGCGATCGAGCATCTCGATCCGATCATCGCCGGTGCCATGAAAGACAAGGCGTATGCCGAGGCGATCAAGGCGATCGGTAAGAAGATCGCACTGGAGGGCAGCATCCAGGGCAACAAGCCGGAGGAAAAGGTCACTCGCATGAAGGCCGAGATTGCCAAAGCACCAAACGAAATGGTGCCGGCGATGGACGCCATTCTGGCCAATTGGTATTGGCACTATTTCCAGCAGAATCGCTGGCGTTTCATGCGCCGTACCGCCACGGCCGAACCGCCGGGTGACGATTTCACTACGTGGGACTTGCCGCGGATTTTCGCGGAAATCGACAAGCAATTCGCCAAGGCGTTTTCTGCCGAAGACACGCTGAAATCGACGCCCGTGGCCGAATTCGACGAGTTGCTGCAGAAGGGCAACATGCCGGACGCCTATCGACCCACCATGTTCGACGTCCTGGCGCATAATGCGTTGGAATTCTACAGCTCGGGCGAACAAGCGGCGGCCAAGCCACAAGATGCTTTCAATTTGATGGCCGATAGCCCCATCTTCGGACCGGCCGACGACTTCATGCGATGGGAGGTTCAAACCACTGACGAGGATTCCCCGGTCGTCAAGGCGATTCGACTGTATCAGAACCTGTTGAAGTTCCATCAAAACGACGACGACAAGACCGCATTCATCGACGCGGATCTGTTGCGATTGAACTTTGGCAACAACAAAGCGTTCGGCGAGGAGAAAAACGCGCGCTACAAGGCGGCCCTGAAACGATTCACGGACAAGTGGGGCGACCACGAAATCGCCGCCCGGGCGCTTCATCAATGGGCCACGGTCGTGCACCAGGAAGGCGACTTTGTCGAGGCCCGGAAGCTGGCCGAGCGCGGCGCGAACGCATTTCCCAACAGCGTCGGCGGGCGGCGCTGCCATAACCTGATCCAGCAGATCGAGGCCAAGTCCTCGCAAGTCACCACCGAACGCGTCTGGAACGAGCCGCTGCCGACGATTCAAGTCCGGTACCGCAACCTGACAAAGGTCCACTTTCGCGTCGTCTCGGAGTCCTACGAGGCCAGACTGAAGGGCAAGAGGTATCGGCCGGAGTACCTGGATGACCGGGAACGCAAAGCGCTGCTGGCCAAGGAGCCGGTGCAACAGTGGTCCGCCGATTTGCCGGCCACCGAGGACTATCAGGAGCGATTGGAGGAGTTGCCGGCACCGAAGGGTCTGAAACCGGGTTTCTACTTCCTAATCGCCAGTCATGATCCCGGCTTTGGCGATAAGAACAATGTCGTCACGTTCACGGACTTCTGGGTCAGCGATCTGGCGCTGGTCACACGGACCAAGAACGGCGAAGGCGTGACCGAAGGTTTTGTGCTGAATGCCATCACCGGCGATCCGATCGCCAATGCCCTCGTTCGGTCGTGGTTCCGTACGCGTGCCAACGTGCGGACGGCCGGGCCCACGGCCAAGACCGACAAGAATGGACTGTTTTCCGTTGCCTTGGCAGGCAACCAGGGCTTCCTTTTGTACGTCAAGCACGGCGAGCACGAACTGGCCACGGCACGCGACTACAATAACTACAAACGCGATTTGGACCCCAAACCCTACACTCGCACCATCTTTTTCACCGATCGTTCGCTGTATCGGCCCGGCCAGACGGTGCAATACAAAGGCATTTCGATCGACGTCAAGCAGGCCGAAGACAACTACAAAACGCTCGCCGGCCGCACATTGACCGTCATGTTCGTCGATCGTAACAACAAAGAGATCGCTCGCCAGCAACATCGCACGAACGACTACGGTTCGTTCGGCGGCAGCTTCACGGCGCCACGCGATCGCGTGACCGGTCGAATGACCATCCGCGTCGAAGGCGAGCCAAGCGGGGCGGTCAGCTTTAACGTCGAGGAGTACAAGCGTCCCAAGTTCCAGGTTGCGGTCGACCGCCCGGAAACGGCGGCCAAGTTGAATTCCGAGGTTACGGTCAAGGGAATGGCAACCGCGTATACGGGCGCTGCGATCAACGACGCCAAAGTGCGGTACCGCGTGGTTCGCGAAGTCCGCTATCCGCCCTGGTTGCGTTGGTGCTACTGGTGGTGGAACCCGCCGACAAACCGGCAGGAAATCGCGCACGGCTCGCTAGTGACCAAGCCCGATGGCTCGTTCACGATCAAGTTCACGGCCAAGCCGGACCTGTCGGTTCCGGAGAAGGACGAGCCGATTTTCCGCTACACGGTTCACGCCGACGTGACCGATACGACGGGCGAAACGCGGTCGGGCGAGCAGACCGTCCAGGTCGGCTACACGGCGTTGCAGGCTACGTTGAGTGCCAACGACTGGCAATCGGTGGACGAGGCGGTGCAGATCACGATCAAAACCGCGACTTTGGACGGCGAAGGGCAGCAGGCGGAAGGATCGCTGAAGATCTACCAGCTCAAACAGCCCGACAAGGTCGAACGCCCGAAGCTGAGCGGTTACCCGCAACCGCGGCGGCGTTCCGGTCGCCTGATCGTCAAGGAGCCTGAACCCGATCCGTCGAACCCGAATTCGTGGTTGCTGGGCGACGTGGTCGAGGAACGCGGTTTCACAACCGACGCGGAGGGCAACGCGTCCTACACGTTCAAACTGCCTGCCGGTCCCTACCGGGCGATGTTGGAAACGCAGGACCGGTTCGGCAAGAAGGTCACGGCCCGGTTGCCGATGCAGGTGCTTGATCCCAAAGCGAAGAAATTCGCCATCAAGATCCCGAACAAGGTTGCCGCTCCGGCCTGGACCCTCGAACCCGGCGAGGAACTGTCAGCCGTTTGGGGCTCGGGATACGACAAAGCGCGAGCGTTTGTCGAGATCGAACATCGCCGCAAGATCCTGGAAAGCTACTGGACCGACGCGGGCCGTACACAGGTTTCCATCAAGCATAAGGTGACGGAGGCGATGCGCGGCGGATTTACCCTGCGCGTGAGCATGGTGCGCGAAAACCGAGCGTATCTGAACTCGAACCGTGTCGTCGTGCCGTGGAGCAACAAGGAGTTGACCGTCAAATGGGAACACTTCACGTCAAAGCTCGCTCCGGCGCAAAAGGAAACATGGACCGCTGTGATCACTGGGCCGGACGCCAAGAAGGCAGTGGCCGAGATGGTGGCCGGCCTGTACGACGCCTCGCTGGACGCCTATCTGGCTCACAACTGGCAACAGTCTTTCGGTGTCTTCTATCAGGACCACACAAATCTGTACTCGCAATTCGAAAACGTCATCAAGAACTGCCAGCATCTGCACGGCAATTGGCCCTCGGACCACAAGGACGCCACGATAGCCTACCGGTCGTTCCCACGCGAGATCGTGGCCAACCTGTCCGGCTATATGTTCTTCCGCGGACGGAATCGGGCTGGTGGTATGGCCCCCGGGATGATGCGGTCTCGTCGAGCTCTGGGTGCGCCGGCGGAGGCGGAAGGGGCCGCCGCTGGTGAGGACAAGGCCAACGGAGGCCGTGACGCCGTTGCTAAGAGGAAAAGCGAAGGGGCGGAAAAGCAGCAGGCCGCCGGCCAGCCCAGCCCCGACCTGAGCAAAGTTGCCGCCCGCAAGAATCTGAACGAAACCGCGTTCTTCTTCCCGCACTTGTTGTCGGATAAGGACGGCGAGGTGAAGCTGGAATTCACCATGCCCGAGGCGCTGACCGAATGGAAATTCATGGGCTTTGCCCACGACCGCGATCTCGGCAGCGGCTATCTGCAGGACAAGACGGTGACGGCCAAGGACCTGATGATCCAGCCGAATCCGCCACGATTCTTGCGCGAAGGCGATGTGTTGGAGTTTACCGTCAAGGTATCCAACCAGTCGCCCACGCGCCAGACAGGCGCCGTGCGGCTGAGCTTTGCCGACGCCCGCACCGCGAAGAACGTCGACGGCCCGCTGGGCAACAAGACGACCGACTTGAACTTCGATGTGCCGTCGAAGGAATCGCGCAGCTTTTCGTGGCGATTAAATGTGCCCGACGGCATGGGATTCTTGACTTACAAGGCGGTCGGCTCGACCGGCCGGCTGTCCGATGGCGAAGAAGGCTATCTGCCGGTCCTGTCGCGGCGGATCCTGGTGACCGAATCGCTGCCGCTGCCCATCCGCGGACCGCAGTCCAAGAATTTCGAATTCACCAAGTTGATCGAATCGGGCAAGTCCGACACGCTTGAACATCAAAACGTGACGGTACAAATGGTGTCCAATCCTGCCTGGTACGCAGTGATGGCACTGCCCTACCTGATGGAGTTTCCGCACGAGTGTACCGAGCAGACGTTCAATCGGCTGTATGCCAATTGTCTGGCTCGCCAGATCGCCAATTCCGATCCCAAGATCCGACGCGTTTTCGATCAGTGGAAAGGTACGCCAGCGTTGGACAGCCCGATGGAGAAGAACCAGGATCTGAAGGCCGTGATGTTGGAGGAGACTCCGTGGCTTCGCCAGGCCCAGAAGGAGAGCGCGGCGAGGCGAAATGTGGGCATCCTGTTCGACGAAAACCGTTTGAACGACGAAACGTCCCGGCTTCTGCAGAAAATCGCCGAACTGCAGTATCCCGACGGCGCTTGGTCATGGTTCCCCGGCGGTCCATCGAACGACTATATCACGCTGTATATTGCCACCGGTTTTGGCCGGCTGAGACATCTGGGCATCGACGTCGATGTGGCATCGGCGATCAAAGCCCTGGGGCGATTGGACAACTGGATCGACGAGCGGTACCGCCAAATCGTCAAACACAAACGGCTCGACCAGAACAACCTCACTCCCAGGATTGCCTTGTACCTGTACGGGCGCAGTTTCTTCCTGGAAGACAAGGCGATCGACGCGAAGCACAAGGAAGCCGTGGACTACTTCCTCGCACAGGCGAAGAAACACTGGTTGGATCTGGCCAATCGGCAATCGCAGGCCCATCTGGCCATAGCGCTCAAGCGTTTCGGCGACAAAGACACGCCGCAGGCCATCATGCGATCGATCAAGGAACGCTCCGTGACCGACGAGGAACTGGGCATGTTCTGGCGCGAATTGGAGTTGTCCTGGTGGTGGTTCCGGGCGCCGATCGAAACGCAAGCCATGATGATCGAAGCCTTCGACGAAGTGATGAACGACGCCGATGCGGTCGAGGAATGCCGTGTCTGGTTGCTCAAGCAGAAGCAAACGCAAGACTGGAAGACGACCAAGGCCACGGCCGACGCGGTGTATTCGCTGCTTCTGCGCGGGACCGACATCCTGGCATCGGACGAACTGGTCCGCGTCTCGCTGGGCGGAATCATGATCGAGCCGAAGGACGTCGAGGCTGGGACGGGCTTCTACGAGCAACGTTTCACGGGCAGCGACATCAAACCTCAAATGGGACACATCGCCGTCCGAAAGGTCGACGAAGGAGTCGCTTGGGGCAGCGTCCACTGGCAATACCTAGAGGACATGAGCAAGATCACATCGTACGAAGGTACTCCGCTGAAGCTGGCCAAACGCCTTTACACCAAGGAGTACACGGAGAAAGGCCCGGTGCTGAAACCGGTTGCCGCTCCGCTGAACGTGGGCGACGAATTGGTCTGCCGCATCGAACTGCGTGTCGATCGCGACATGGAGTACATCCACTTGAAGGACTATCGCGGCAGCGGCACCGAACCGGTGAACGTCCTCTCGCGGTACAAATACCAGGACGGCCTGGCTTACTACGAATCCACGCGCGACACGGCCAGCCACTTCTTTATCGACTACTTGCCCAAGGGTGTGTACGTCTTTGAGTATTCCACGCGCGTCGTCCACAAGGGCCAATACCAGACCGGTATCGCCCAGATCCAGTGCATGTACGCCCCCGAGTTCAACAGCCATTCGGAGAGCGTCAAACTAACGGTCGAGTAGATTCGTGTTTGGCGCGGTGGTGTTCGGATCTGGACTCTGGTTACGAGGCTCTGCCTCGTAACCGGCTGGGCGTGAGGCTCCGCCTCTCTTTAACCCGGCGGAGCCGGCAAGACAGTGCGTTCCCAGGCGGAGCCTGGGAACGAGACGTCGCACCTACTCTTGACAAAGCCCCTTCTCGTAGGGCAGGCTGTGCCTGCCTCATGTCATGTGTCGCGCTATTGCGGGGATGAAGCGAAATGTACACTCGCACCAAGATCGTGGCCACGCTCGGGCCGTCCAGCTTCGCCGAGGAGAAGATCAGAGCCTTGATCGAAGCCGGCGTGGACGTGTTTCGGATTAACTTTTCGCATGGAACCCCTGAACAGCGCGACGAGGCGCTTGCCAACGTCCGGCAGATCGAGTCGGAATTGGGGCACGCGGTGGCCGTATGCGGCGACCTTTGCGGGCCGAAGATCCGCGTCGGCATGCTCGACGAAGGCGCGGTGTTCCTCGATCCCGGTCGCGAAATCGTGATTCAGCGCTCTGCGATCGAAGGAACCGTGGAACGCATCTCGACGACATTCGAAGAACTGGTTGATTACGTTTCGGTCGGCGACCGGGTCTTTCTGGCCGATGGCCGCTTGCGTTTGGAAGTAGTCCGGACCGCGCCGCCCGACGAATTCACCTGTCGCGTCGCCGTTGGCGGCAAGCTGTCGAACGGCAAAGGAGTGAACCTGCCCGACACGCACATTCCCACATCGCCCCTGACCGAGAAGGATCGGCGCGACGTCGAGTGGATCGCCCAACGCGATTTCGATTATGTCGCCTTGTCATTCGTCCAGCGAGCCGAGGACATTCACGAGCTTCGCGGATTGCTCGACGACGCCGGAAGCAATGTCCACATCATCGCCAAGATCGAAAAGCCGCAGGCGCTCCAGCGAGTGGACGAGATCATCAAGACCACCGACGCCGTCATGGTTGCCCGCGGCGATCTGGGCGTCGAGATGGATTTCCCGGCCGTCCCCGTCGCCCAGAAGAGCATCGCCGCAAAGTGCCAATTGGCCTCCAAGCCATGTATCATTGCGACCGAAATGCTGGAGAGCATGATTCAATCACCGACGCCCACACGAGCCGAGGTCTCGGATGTGGCGAATGCCGTGTTCGACCATACCGATGCGGTGATGCTGTCCGGAGAATCGGCGATCGGCTCGTACCCCGTCGAAACGGTTCACATGATGAACGAGACACTAAAGGCCGCCCAGGATTATCTCGAGGAACACGGCCGACCCGTGCGAATCGAGGTCCGCGATCGCCTTACGGTGGCCGCGTTGGCCGGGGCAATTCGCCAAGTGACCAAGGTGCAGCAGGTGGCCGCCGTCGCCGTCTTCACGGCATCGGGAACAACGGCCCGTCTGATCTCCAAGAACCGGCCGCCGTGCCCGGTCTTGGCGTTGTCTTCGGACGAACACATCGTGCGCCGTTGTTGTTTGTATTACGGTGTCGTCCCGCGCCTGGTCGATTGCCCGAACGACTCCCGCGAGTTGATCGGCGTCGCGGGTGCGATGAGCAAAGAACTCGGGCTTGCCAAGTCCGGCGACAACATCATCGTCGTCGCCGGCCATCCCATCGGCTCGCCCGACCGCACGAACGGATTGATCATCGAACAGGTCCCGTAGTGGGGGACAAACAAAGAGGATCCCGACGTGACTGTGCGTGAAGTGATCAGGCTCCTTGCTCAAAACGACTGGTGCTTGGTTGCCCAGAAAGGCAGTCACCGCCAGTACAAGCATCCGACGAAACCGGGCCGTGTTACGGTGGCGGGCAGCATGAAAGATGATCTTGCTCCTGGTACACTGAATAGTATCCTCAAGCAAGCTGATCTTAAGGAGTGACAAGGTGCAGAAGTACCTGGTGGTAATTGAGAGGGCCGAGAATAACTTTTCCGCCTACTCCCCAGACATACCGGGGTGTGTGGCCACAGGCGAAACCAAAGAAGCGGCCGAGAGCAGGATGCGCGAGGCCATCCGGATGCATCTTGATGGTCTCAAGGAAGACGGGCTGCCAATTCCGGCTCCCTCTGCGATTGCCGAATACGTTGTGGCGTAGTTTGCCGCCGAATAGGATGAACGGGCCGATCCGCATTGCATTCGTAATCACGGAACTCGAAGTCGGCGGTGCCGAACGCTGTCTGGTCAACGTGGCGACTGGGCTCGATCGGGAACGGTTCGATCCCATTGTCTATTCGCTGGATTCTCGACCGGCGTGTGATAGGGAATCGCTGGTGCTGCGATTGGAACAGGCCAGCGTCCCTGTGCGCTTCATCGGTGTTTCGTCCTCCTGGCAGGTCCTCTCGGCAATTCGTAGGCTGGGGAGGCTGCTTGCGGAACAGCAGCCTCACATTGTGCAAACGTTCCTTTTCCATGCCAACGTCGTCGGCACACTCGCCGGTGTTCGTCGACGGCCGCGTCCGTGTATTATCAACGGAGTTCGCGTCGCAGATCCGTCGCGCCGGCGGCAGCGTCTGGAGCGGTGGGTGAGCCGACGGGCCGAGAGGATTGTCTGCGTCAGCCGGTCCGTCGCGGATTTCTGCAGCGGCCAGGGGCGAATGCCACGAGAGAAACTCGTTGTCATTCCTAACGGAATTAACCTCGACCAGTACCCGGCCGCGTCTGCGGCGGACATGACCCAATTTGGGGTCCCTGCCGATCGTCAGGTCGTCGTCTTTGTCGGTCGGCTTCACGCGCAGAAAGGTGTCGACTGGCTGTTGCGGGTGGCTCCGCGGCTACTCACCCAGCTTCCCACTCATGACTTACTGCTGGTAGGCGACGGGCCCGACCGGAAAACGTTGCAGGATCTTGTTGGCACGCTCGGTATTGCCGACCGCGTCCATTTTGCTGGCTGGAGGCCGGATGTGCCGCAAATCCTTGCCGCTTCGTCCATGCTGGTGTTGCCCTCCCGATGGGAAGGCATGCCCAACGTGGTCCTCGAAGCGATGGCGACTGGGTTGCCCGTGGTCAGCACGCGGTCCGCCGGTGTGGAGGAATTACTCGGACCGCTCGCCGACTGCCAGACGGTGACCATCGATGACGCCGACGGCTTTGTGGCAACTGTGCTCGATTTGGCACAGGATCCGTCAAAAGCCCAGGAAATTGGGCGTCAGAACAGCCGACGCGCTGCCGAGCACTTCTCGCTGGCAGCCATGATTGCTGCCTACGAACAGCTCTACGAATCGCTGCTTACCGCCTGACCCAGGCACGCTTATCGCGCCCCGTGAACTCATGTTCAAGCCATTTCTGGCGGCGAGTTAGCGTCTGGAAAAAAAGTCTGGGAATTCTTTCAGACGGTCTGTCGCCCGAAGTCCACTGCTGGAAATCACCTACGTCAAATCGGGAAGAAAATCTGGACTTGGCACGGCCGAAAGAGTGTTGACGGATGAGGCGTGGTGGGTATGCTTGGGCGGAAATGGTGCGAAGTGGTGAGAGGTGGTAAGCGATGTTGCTCACAGGCGCGTTTCATCGATCTCTAGACGATAAACTTCGCTTCGCCATCCCGAAACCACTGCGGGATGCGATAGGGCACCCCAGCAACTCAGTCCTTTATCTGGCCCCCGGTACTGAAGGATCCTTGGCCCTGTACACCGAGGATTCCTTCGAGCGTATGGCTGGTCGCCTCGAGCAAGGATCGCCGACCGGCCGAGACGTGAGAGCGTTCAGTCGACTGTTCTACGCCCAGGTTCAACGGGTCGACATCGACAAGCAAGGCCGTGTGAGGCTGCCAGCGGATTTGGCCCGACTGGCTGCCGTTCAGAAGGAAATCGTGTTGGTGGGTGTGCGCGATCATTTGGAGATTTGGGACCGAACGCGTTGGGAGGAATACCTTTCCGAAACGCAACCGCACTACGACGAACTCGCAGAAAACGCATTCACAGGGAGGACCATTCCGGATTCGATGACCGCGCGGAAGGAGCTGCCGGCCAAACAACAGTCCCACGTTGACGCTCGTCCGGTTCAACCGCGTTAGCGTCACGCAAGGATCGCCTACTACGTCAGGACTTTCGCCATGCGTGGAAAAAGGCCAGACAGTTCACGGCCACGAACTGCCTCGCTCGCCAGCCGTCCGACCCAGCGGCCGCGTCCACGAGTATGAGAGAGGGAGACTCTCGGCTGCGAATGGGCGGCCCGTTCGTCTGTTCTTCGGGGACGAACTGGTCGCCGGCTCGGCCCACAAGGGGGGCACGGATGCTCCCCGGGTCTCTGCTAACCATCGCTAGAGAAATAGGTGTCCGATTCTCGTGGGATAGGCTTCCAGCCTGTCGTCCGTTTTACCTGACAGGCTGGAAGCCTATCCCACTTCTCTATGCCCCAAACTTCCCTGTATCGAGACACCTGTTTCTCGAACGATGCTAAGATAGTGATCATGTCCGCTCCGATCCATATTCCTGTCTTGGCCGATGAAGTACTTCGGCTGCTCGCGCCGCAACCGGGCCATGTGCTGGTGGACGGAACACTGGGCGGTGGCGGGCATACAGGTTTATTGGCGGAACGCGTCGCCCCCGATGGGTACGTGCTCGCTTTGGACCGCGACGCCGCGGCGATCGCTGCCGCGGAGCAAAACCTCGCCGGCTTGGCAGTGAAAGTGGCCCAAGCCAACTTCTGCGATTTGCAGGATGTGCTGACGGAAATCGGGATTGACGCCGTTGACGGCGTGTTACTGGATTTGGGGTTGTCCAGCGACCAACTGGCAGATCGAGAACGTGGATTCAGCTTCGACTCGGACGGACCGCTTGACTTACGCTTCGATCCCTCTGAAGGTGAACCGGCGTGGAGACTCATCGAGCGGCTAGCGGCCGATGATCTAGCCAACCTGATCTACCTATACGGCGAGGAACGCTTCAGCCGTCGCATCGCACGCAAGATCGTTCAAACGCGCCGCGCGTCCCCCATCCGTACCTCTGCCGAACTGGCCCAGCTTGTGCGAAGTTGCGTCCCGCGAAGCCGTGGGCACTCGATCGACCAGGCGACTCGGACATTCCAAGCATTTCGGATCGCGGTGAACAACGAAATGGGGGCGTTGGACAAGGCACTTGAGCGGATTCCGGACTGCCTGAAACCGCATGGATGCTTTGCAGTCATCAGCTTTCATTCGCTGGAAGATCGACGCGTCAAGCAGGCATTTCGCTCGGATCCTCGACTCGAAAACCTCACGAAAAAGCCCATCCGGCCGACGGAATTGGAAGTCCAGCGTAATCCTCGCAGCCGCAGCGCCCGGCTGCGTGCGGCGTCGCGGCGGCCCGACTGATCTACGTTTCTCACGATGTTGAATCAAAGGGATTTCTCCGCCTCGATCGGAGTTTGCTGGCGGAGATGCCGATAGAGTAACGAAGGACATTGGATTCCCACGCACCAGCAATACGCTAGCACACTTCAGGGAGGAAGCGTCGCGCATGTCGAGTCGGACCAAGATTTACTCGGCCTTTCTAGTCGGCATGGCGGTGATTTTACCCGTGTTGGCCGTCAAGTATCTGGCCGCACCACGCGATGTGCCGGCCACGTCCATTCCCGACGCCCAGGACGCCCCGAGCGAGAAGCCCGCTTCGCCCTACGTGACGCACCAGCCCACGATCCTCAAGGCCGACGCAGCTTTGGCCCCGCCCGTCGACGAATCGCCCGCCGTGTCGCCGGCGCCGACGGTCTTTCGCGACTACATCACCGACGACGACAAGTCGACTCTGCGAGAAGCCTCGTCGGCCGATTTTCTGCCCATACCATCGCTGGACGCCCCAGAGCGGCGGTAGCATGCTGTCGCGTCCATCTGTTACGATGTTCCGTCATGGGCACCCATAATCGCTACGGAGTGCGACGCATCGTCTCCGGTGGTCAAACCGGAGTGGATCGAGCCGCGTTGGATGCTGCCATCGCGCTGGATCTGAAGCACGGCGGTTGGTGTCCGCGAGGTCGTCTGGCGGAGGACGGCCGAATCCCTAAACGTTACCGATTGAACGAGACTGAATCGCCCGAGTATCCGGTGCGCACGGAGCAGAATGTGGTTGATTCCGACGGCACGCTGATTCTGTACCGCAACCGGCTTGTTGGGGGTACAGAGCTGACCCGACGTTTTGCCCGAAAGCACAACAAGCCCTGTTGTCTGGTGGATCTCGGGCAAAGCCCCGACATTCAGCGTGTCCGGCAGTGGCTCGCCGACCATTCGATCGAGGTATTGAACGTGGCGGGCCCGCGCGAGAGTTCTTCGCCGGGCATCGGCCGGGAGGCTCACGATTGCATATGCTCGGCGCTGTCCGAGGAGAAGGCTTGAAAATGACTGTTTCTGTTCCCCAGGGATTTCGATTGGCAGGCGTCAGTTGTGGAATTAAGCAAGATTCCTCCAGGGAGGACCTGACGCTGATCGTAGCGGATGCCCCTTCGGTCGCCGCAGGCGTGTACACGCAGAACCTTGTCTACGCGGCGCCGGTTGCCGTAGACCGCGAAAGAACGCCGTCGGACAAGATGCGTGTGGTCGCGGTCAATTCCGGAAATGCCAATGCCTGCACCGGCCAACGTGGTATGGAGGACGCTCTCGAGATGGCCCGGCTGGCTGCCGAGGCATGCGATGCCGAACCGGACCAGTCGCTGGTCATGTCCACAGGGATCATCGGCGACTTCTTGCCAATGGACAAAATCGCGGCCGGGATCCGATCCGCCGCGGAACGTCTTGGTAATGACGAAGACGCATTCCTGTCGGCGGCTCGCGGAATCATCACGACGGACAAGTCCCACAAGATTGCCGGGCGATCCATTGAGGTGGCCGGTCAGACGATCCGAATTGCCGGTATGGCCAAAGGCGCGGGGATGATCGGGCCCAAGATGGCCACGATGCTGGCCGCCGTGATGACGGACGCCCGGATGACGCCGGCCGACGCCCAAGCCGCGCTGGTCGCAGCGGTCGACGACAGTTTCAATTGCATCAGCGTGGAAGGCCACATGAGCACAAACGACACGGTGCTGTTACTCGCCAGCGGCGCGGCTTGTAGCGAACCGCTCGCCGGTGATGCTCTATCCGCGTTTCGAACGGCCCTGCGTGAAGTCTGCATCGAATTAGCCCGGCAGATTCCCGACGACGGGGAAGGGGCTTCGCACCTAATCACCATCGACGTGTGCGGTACTGCCACGCGTGATGACGCTTTCTCGATCGCCAAGACGGTTGCCAACAGCAACCTGGTGAAGACGGGCATTTCCGGTAATGATCCTAATTGGGGACGGATTGTGTGTGCCGCCGGCTATTCGGGTGTGCAGTTCGATCCGAACCGCCTGAGCCTTCGCCTGAACGGAACGCTGCTGTATCGCGACGGTGCTCCGGTGGAGTTCGACGCTACGTCGGTCTCGCATTCGATGCAAGAGAATCGTGAAACTCACATCATACTGGAACTTGCCGAGGGCGATGCGTCGGCCCGTTTCTGGACCAGCGACCTCACGGTGGACTACGTGAGATTCAACTCGGACTATCACACATGAGAGCCCCACTTCACCGCATCCGACTCGGTGCCCTCGTGCTGGCCGTCATTTTTGTGGCGGCAGTATTGGGCTATCATGCGCTGGGCTACGACTGGCTGGATGCCGTCTGGATGGTCGTGATTACGATTTCCAGCGTTGGCTACGGCGAAGAAACTGATAGTGATGCCAGCATCAAGATGCTCTCGATCGCTGTGATCGTTTTCGGCCTGTCGGCCGCCGCCTATACGATCGGAGGTTTGTTGCAGATGATTACCGAAGGGGAATTGGAGCGTGCGTTGGGCCGCCGCAGGATGACTCGTGACATCGAGCGTTTGAAGGGCCACGTCGTCATTTGCGGGTTTGGCCGCATGGGCGAGATGTTGGCGCGCGATCTGAAGAGTATGCGGCGTCTGTTTGTGATCGTCGACAACGACTCGGAACGAATCGCCGACGCCGAAACGCACCGCTATCTTTGCCTGAGCGGCGACGCCACGGAGGAACAGACTCTACGCGAAGCCGGGATCGAGCAAGCGAGCGCCCTCGTCACTGGCTTGCCGAACGATGCAGCCAGCGTGTTCATCACGTTGACTTCGCGGAATCTCAATCCGAATCTTCAGATCATTGCTCGCGCCGAGCACCCTTCGACCGAGAAGAAGCTGCGTCAGGCCGGTGCCGACCGAGTGGTGATGCCGGCTCTTGTCGGTGCCCGGCATATGGCGAGGCTGATCACACGGCCCTCGACCGCCGACTTGATGGAACTGGTCTCGGAAACGAGTTTCTTGGACTACGAATTGGATGAAATCGCCGTGCCCGACGACAGCAAAATGGCCCAGGTGACGGTGCGTGAAACCGAGGCCCACCGCCGCCATCGTCTACTGGTTGTGGCCGTCAAAGAAAAGGACGGCAACATGGTATTGAATCCCGACGCCGAATACCGCTTCAAGTCCGGCGACGTCGTGATATTCATGGGCCACACCGAAGATATTGCGCGGTTCCGGAAGGAATATGGGCTGTAGGAAGTGGCGAGGAGGTGTCGGGTGTCGGGTGTCGGGTAAGAGGGGGGCCAGTGCGAGGAGTCGAGAGTATTGAAAGCTCGGCACTGGGCTCGTGCTGATTATGGAGTTGGTGCAAGGGCGAATGGATCGGTTTTCCTTTCTCGCACAGAACGAAGATGAGACTCGGCGATTGGGTGCTGCGCTGGCCGCGGCTTTGCCGGACGGGAGCACCGTGTCCTTGGTGGGAACACTCGGGGCGGGCAAGACACGCTTGGTGCAGGCGATCGCAGAAGCCTGTGGCGTTCCGCCGGACACCGTCTTGAGCCCCACGTTCGTTCTTTGTCAGGAGTATCACGCCGACCGAACGCTGTATCACATGGACGCCTATCGCGTGAAGGACGATGACGAGTTCCTTCAGTTGGGTCCGGAGGAGTACTTCGATTCCGAAGGCATCACGCTCGTCGAGTGGGCGGATCGCGTCATCGATTGCCTGCCGCCCGACCGAATCGAGATCCGTATTGAAGTGGCAGGTGAGACAACACGCGATTTCGAGATTGTCGCCGTCGGCGAACGTCTGTCGACCGTCCCAATGAAGTTGGGCGACGCGTTGCGACGATAGGACAGGCCGGGGGCTCGCGGCCTTGAGAGCTTTCAATTCGCGGTGTTCAGAAAGAAGGACTACCGCCTGACACCCGACACCCCGCTTTCCCGCCCTACCCCGTCAAGCACTCGTTGATCGCCGTCAACGTCTCGCCAATCGATGCGTGAATGACGATGTCGGCAAGGTCGTCTTGTCCCGTGGGATCGCGGTTGATAATCACAAGCCTTGCCCCGTTCTGTTTGGCCAACGGCGGCAAGCCTGCGGCCGGATGGACCACCAACGACGAACCCATGGCGAGGAACAGATCTGCGTTGGAGCTCAACTCGACGGCCCGCTCCAGGACATCCGGATCGAGCGACTGACCGAACGAAATCGTGGCGTGTTTCATGATCCCGTCGCACTCGGGACACCCTGGCACCTGGTCCGTTTCCAGAAACTGCCGCACTAGAGGATCCGCGTCGTATCGTTTGGCGCACTCCAAGCAAGCGATGTAGCGTGCCGTGCCGTGCAATTCGATTACGTCCTGACTGCCGGCGTCTTGATGCAGCCCGTCGATGTTCTGAGTGACGACCGCCTGCAAACGGCCTTCGTTTTCCCATTTGCCCAGTGCTTGGTGGCCTGCATTGGGCTGGCTGGTCGCGAAATCCTCGTGCGAAACGGCTTTCTGACGCCAGTATTCGTAACGAGCCGTGGCGCTGGTCAGAAACTCGTTGTAGTAGACAGGCTGGGACTTGGCCCATACGCCGCCGGGCGAACGGAAATCGGGAATTCCGCTTTCGGTGCTGATGCCGGCGCCGGTAAAGGCGACGGCGAATGTGGCTTCTTTCAGCCACCGAGCGATGGTGTCGTATTGGTTCATGACGTCGAAAGCTTGCCATGAACGATAGGCGGTTGTCAATGTCCCTAACGTGGCCTCGGGCTGCAACCAAATCTGAATCTCGAAATGCGAAACAAATCCAACACCGAAAAACCAAAGGACCAAAACAGTAGCCACGCATTCCCACGAATCGCGTACCGCCCTATACTTCGGTCGCCATGTCAGAGATCGACGAATACGATTACGAAGTGCCTCGCGAGTTGATCGCTCAAAAGCCACTCCATCAGCGCAGTGACGCCCGTCTATTGGTCGTCCGCCGCGATGGAGCATCGCTTGAGCATTCCCACGTGCGCAATCTGCCCGAGTTGCTTGACCCCGGCGATTGCCTCGTATTGAACGACACTCGCGTGATTCCGGCCCGCCTGGTTGGGCACCGCACGAACACGGGCGGTCGATGGACTGGACTGTATCTAGAAACGGACGAAGCCGGCAATTGGAGGCTCATATCCAAGACGCGCGGTAAACTAGCGCCCGGAGAGACCATCACGCTCGAAGATCGCCTGGGACAAGACTTCTGTCGATTGATACTCGTGGCGAAGCTGGACGATGGCGACTGGGCGGCCCGGCCCGATGCGGACGAGCCGACATTGAGCCTCCTGGAACGCATCGGGCGAGTGCCACTGCCACCGTACATCCGTGGCGGCGAAATGACCGACGCCGACTGGCAGAATTACCAGACGGTTTTCGCCGAAAAGTTGGGCGCGGTGGCAGCACCCACCGCAGGTCTGCACCTCACGAACGATCTGCTGAAATGTTTGGAGAGGGAAGGGATCGAGGTCTGCCGGGTTACCCTGCACGTTGGGCTCGGCACCTTTCGGCCCGTATCGACCGAGCGGCTGGGCGAGCACCGCATGCACTCCGAGTGGGGATGCATCGACGCCCAGACCGTAGACCGCCTCGCGCGGCGGCGTGCCGCCGGCGGACGCATTGTGGCCGTGGGAACCACGGTCGTTCGCACGCTCGAGACCGCAGCCGCCGATGGGCACTTGAGCCCGTGGGAAGGGGAAACGGACTTGTTTATTCGCCCGCCTTATCGGTTCAAGGCCATCGACGCCCTGATGACCAACTTTCATTGGCCGAAGAGCACGCTGTTGGTATTGGTGCGGACTCTGGGCGGCGACGAGTTGATGAAACGCGCCTACGAAGAGGCCATTCGAGAAGACTATCGCCTGTTCAGCTACGGAGACGCGATGCTGGTGCTCTAGCGGCCCTTACCTGTGCACGGGCCGATTGAACGTGGCGTGTCTGACGCGACGACCGGTCGACGCATTCTTGGCTGGCGTCGGTTCAGGTTCCGGTTTCGGTGGAACCAATTCCTGTTCCATCTCCTCCACCTCGATGAACTCCGTCGTCTCAGTCGGATAGGAGTCGTACGCAACGTCACATCCAGCCGGGGCATAACGATAGCCCCACAGGTGACGGATTCCCTGAAGCGGGTTGCAGTGCGGAGCGCCGTACGCGTCGCCGGTCCAGTTGCCGCAGTCGTCGCACGGATCGTTGCAGGCGGGCGGATCGTTGGCCCACTCGCCCCAGTAGACCTCGCCGCAACCGGACCCGCAACTGAGCGCCTTGGTTGCGCAATCGGCCAGATATCGGCTGCCGCATGCGGCGGATGCACCCGCACAAGAGCCACAGCCAGCGACCCCGCAGGAATCAGGAACGGCAGCATCCCCGCAGAGCGATGGCTGCGTACAGACGCAACCGTTGGCCAGCATAAGAAGGGCAGCCGCAAGACAGATCGGCGCAATACGCACTAACATGGTCTATTCCCTTTCAGGTTCCCAGCAACCACACAGATCCATTCGTAGGAAATCTGAAACAGGTATCGGCCGTAGAATCGCTAGAATCAAGAAAATCGTTACAACCCGCACAAATTCTCAGAAAACCGCCTTTTGGCGGGCGATCTCATCCCAACACATGGTCGGAATAGTCGGCATCCCCGAAACTGACCAAACCGCGACCGAAGATACCGCACCACAGGGTATTGTTAAATCCTCCAAAATGCTTGACGTGTACTTGTGGGGGTGATAGATTGTACCTAATAAAACCACGCTACTTCCCGCCCATGTCAGCGGGTCGCCAAGATCTGCTCCCGCCTGTCAGCACCCACCGTGTTGGAGAACGCAATGGAGATGCTCGCCTGTCCTTACTGCAATGGTGCCGATATGCGCAGAAGGTCTCGGGGCCCCCTTTGGTTCCTGCAGCCTTCGTGGCTGTTCCTGCTCCCCTATCGATGCAATGTGTGCGGAGGCAGATTCTACCGACTTAGGTTCACGTCTTGGTCAGTGAGGTCCTTCAGACGAAACACCGGTCGGTGAGTGGAGCGCTGATCGGTCAGAGAGTACAACGCTCGTGGTTTGGCTGTTCCATTCTAACTGGGAGGGAAGTTGCCTTCCCCCTTTTCCTTCGCGGCGTTTTCTTTCCGTAGCCCGCCTTTCGTGTGTGAGCGATCGCTTCGGTCTCGGGGCCTTTGTCGCCTTGCGACTTCATCCACTCGTCGAGCTTTCGGGAAAGTCCCGCCTTCAACTCCGCGAAACGAGGGTCTTCGATCAGGTTGTTTAGGCAATGCGGATCGTTGACGACGTCGTACAACTCTTCGGCGGGACGGTGCTGATACTTGCTGGTCATCGCTTGCGCATGGGCGTCTCCCGCCTCGGCCTTTGTTAGCCATGAATTCCAGAAGTCGGCTCGGTCGCCGCCTGGGCGCGTGACGACGTTCTGGAACTTGACATCGGGATGTAGGTTGCGGATGTAGCGATGTGTCTTGGTTCCGCATGCCCGAATGCCAAACACCTCTGACCCGTTGCCGATGCCGCGTGTCGTTTGAAGGCCGAAGGTGTGAGTCTTGTGCTCAGCCTGTTCACCCAGCAGAACGGGAAGGAATGACATGCCATCTATCGTTGCCGGAACCTGGAGACCGGCGGCGTCCAGAAAGGTAGGCATCACGTCACAGTATTCAACCAGTGCCGCGGTCTTTGATCCGGGCTGGACCTCTCCTGGCCAACGAACGATCATGCCTGACGTCAAACCAAGTTCATAACAAGTCCACTTGGCAAAGGGAAATCCTGATCCCTGTTCGGAGACCACCATCACCAGCGTACGGGAGGCGACGCCATGCTTGTCTAAGAGTCTCAAGAGCGCTCCGCACTGGGCATCGAAGTAAGTGATTTCGGCCAAGTATTTTGAATACTGATGCCGTGTCTGGTCCGTGTCGACGAACGAGGGAGGCAACTCGAGTGATTCAGGCGGATAGGCCGTGGGATTTCCCTTGGTGTAAGGTGTATGCGGTTCGTTTGAACAAGCGAACAGACAGAACGGCGAGTTTGAGGCCTTCGATTCGATGATCAGCTTCTCTATCGTCGCATAGGGATTCGGTTTCGCCGGATCGGCAGACCTGAATTCGCCTGAGTATTCGAACGGGAACGATTCACGCGGGGCAATATGCGTCTTCCCGGACAACGCCACCCGATAGCCAGCGTCCTGGAGATAGTGAGCGATCGATTTGGTGCCCGGGTAGACGCAAGTGTGATTCGGCCAAGCACCGGATTTCACCGGGTAAATGCCGGTATAGATGTTGTGCCGAGTCGGTGAGCACATCGGCGCTGCCTGAAAGCAGCGCGAAAACAGCATTCCTTCGCGAGTCAACTGGTTCAAGTTGGGCGTCTTCGCTTGTCCGCCATAGATTTCCATATCCAAGTAAGTACAGTCATCCGCGATCATGAAGACCAGGTTCGGTCGCTCGGTCGCCACCGCTTGAGTGGCCGCGATGATCACGGCGAAGACTGCTGGAAAGCCATGCGATCTCATGCGCGTATCTCCTCTGAGTTGAAGCATGAAAGTAAGCATTTGCCCACAAGTTTCCGTACAGATTGATATATCAGGAATGTCCTGGATTTGCTACGCCATCTGCATTTCATTCTTGCAGACGGCTCGAACCAGGGAGGAAAGGCATGGTAAGACGCCCGGCCGTTACGTTGAAGCGCTCACTGAAGAGGATCGGGAGGTACTCAGCTATCTTCGAAATCATGGAGAAATGCCGCGAATCCCCCGGCTCCCAAACTCCCGGTATACTACTGACTGCCGAATCCTATGGCTGCACACCGGTCCGGCGTTGCAGCAATCCGCGAAACTCGCAAATGGATGATCAAAGATGAACGCAAGAACTACCGGTATATCGAGACGCCGTTTTATGGCGATCACTGGTTCGATTGGTGGCGCCGCCTGGCTGGGCGCCTCCCGCGCGCGTGCGCTTGGCCGGGACGAACCTTCGTCGATCATCGACTGCCACCTACATATCAATCACCGCAATCGATCCTTAGAGGATACAATCAAGCACATGGACGCCACCGGAACCAACCAGGCGTTCATTCTTCCCCTGGAGACGGGCGAAGGGGGCGTGGTGTTGAAATCCGACGCGGTCCTCGAGGCGCACCGCCAGTATCCAGACCGGATCATCCCCTTCTGCCAGTGCGACGTCCGGAAATCGGACTCGCTTGACCGCATCCGCCGCTACCGCGAATTAGGCTTCCGAGGCTTTGGGGAGCAGAAGGAACACGTGCCTTTTGGCGATCGCCGCATCGAGAACCTGATATCCCTCTGCGATGAACTCGATTGGCCGATCTTAGTCCACTTCCAGGACGGTAAGAAGGGCTACAACCAGGGCATGGCCGAACATCTGGAGGCCTATCTTAAACGATACCAACGCGTGCGCATCATCGGCCACGCCCAGACGTGGTGGGCGAATATCAGCGCCGAGGTTCCACCGCCTGAAGAGACGCTCTACCCAATAGGGCCTGTGAAACCCGGAGGGCTGCTCGACCGCTTGCTGGGCAAGTACCCCAACCTCTACGCCGACCTCTCGGCGGGCAGCGGTTACCGCGCGCTGACTCGCGACGAAGACTATACAGCGGGGTTTTTCGAGCGGCATTGGAAGCAATTACTTTTCGGCACCGACTGCCCATGCTGGGACGGCCGAGGAGGCAGCGGCCGGGACGACAAGCCGCGAGGCGTATGTTATACCACTCGTCTGAAAGATTGCTTGCGGAAAATGATCCGCGATGAATCGGTGCTCAAGGCGGTCTTTCACGACAACGCCAAACGCGTGTTGGAGAGCGATGTTTGAACAGATGCCCAACACTATGGAAGGTGCCTTGAGGGACCGGTGCCGTACTTCAGTCAATTAACGGGAGACTCATCCATGTGGAACGACCAGATCAGCCGGCGGAGATTCGTTCGTAACAGCACGCTGGCGGCGGCCGGGATGGCCGTTGGCTTGAACGCCGCAGAAGCCGCCAAGAGAACGCGCAGTTACAGCGAAAGCATGGAGTACCGACCGTTGGGCGCGACGGGCCTCATGCTCTCGGCGATCAGCTTGGGCGGGCATTGGAAGAAGGTCCCCTATCAGTACGGCACCGAGGCGTTTGCCAAGAACCGGCGTGACGTGGTCAGCGCCTGTATTGATTGCGGCATCAACTACATCGACGCCTGCGCCGAGGGCGAGGTTCTCGCCTACGCCGAAGCGCTCCGCGGTCGGCGGGAGAAGATGTACCTGGGCTTTTCGTATTACGAACACGAGATGCGCTTCGCCGAATGGCAGACTGCCGAGAAGCTCCTCGCGGCGCTTGACGACCTGATGGCTCGGGCAAAGCTGGACTACGTCGACTTGTGGAGACCCACGTGCTATTGGCAGCCGCACACGGACCATGCGGTCGCTCATGAAGAGGCGATGGTCGAGGCGCTGGAAAAGGCGAAGAAGGCCGGAAAAGTTCGTTTCGGGGGGATGTCCACGCACAAACATGATTGGGCGATGCGGATGGTTCAGACTTATCCGCAGACGATCCAGGCGATCGTGCTCCCCTACACCGCTGGGTCGAAGAAGGCCCACATGCGAGTCGAAAGGAGCAAAGGCGGCTGGCAGGCGGTCGCTGAGCAGGAAGGGGACAGCATGTACAGCTTGATCGATGTGGTGAAGAAGAGCCGTTCCGGTTGGGTGGGCATCAAGCCGTTTGCTGGCGGTTCCCTGTTCAAGGCGCACGGCGCAACCGACTCGCGTGTCAAGGATGAAGACGATCAACGAGCGCGACTCACCCTTCGTTACGTGTTATGCAACGATGCTCTGACGTGCGCTATACCGGGGCTGGCCACCACGGAACAGGTCTACAATGCCGCCAAGGCGGTCAATGAACGCCGCGAATTGGACGTGGCCGAAAGGCGCCAGCTAGACGAAGCGGTCGAAGAGATGTGGGCGAAACTGCCGAGCAAGTACAAGTGGTTGAAGAACGAGTGGGAGTACGTGTAGGCGGATAAACCGACCAGTACCCTCTTGCCTGAGTGGTTAACCAGGGCAGGATCACAGCCAACAGCAATGTCTGGTATCGGGGCGATGCAGAGGATACATTGCTGGTGAGCAAAACCAAGACCAGTTCTTCCAGAGGTACGATCACAGAATTGAATGCCGTAACGGCGTTCCCCAACAGAACGTGGTCTTGTGCACAACGCACACACACGCGGCCCCCAACGCTGCGTACCGTGAATCCGATGACATGGCCGGTCGGATCCTGTCTCTGGTAGAAGACGCCGTGAACAACCTGGAACCGGCCCAGGTGGGAGCATCAAAGGTCGCTGCAATGTCAACGTCAATCGTTGCGCACGCACAGCCACCGGCAGCGCTCTGGGGGGCTGGGCCAGAACCCCGATGGGCCCGTCGACAAGGCGATGCACATGGTCAAATCCCAGTCGGTCGACGGTCGCCCGATCGCAATCCTGGCGAATTACGCGGCCCACGGTACCGCCATGGGCCAAGACAACACGCAGATCGCGGTGGTCATCCCGGAGCCTGTTCAAGATTTGCGGAAGCCCCTTTCCCGAGCTTGCTTGGCACAATCACATCGACCGACGCGTTTTGCGAACAAACGCCTCGGTGCCTCGGGCGCTGTGACCTCCCGGCTCCAGGCCAGTTCCATTCAACACTATCTGCTCGTTGAATGGCGGTTCGTTCCGCGACCCTGCCTTTGGCGAGAAAGCCGGACACCTGCTACAATACGTTGTTCTGGGAGCATCGCAGAATTCGAAGTATGCCTGCACGGAAGACACTCTCTCACAAAACCAACGGAGGCAGGCGATGCGATTCCGATTTAAGTCCTGCGATCTCCTGCTGATTCTCTGCCTTGTCTTGCCGTTTAGGAACGCGGGATCAACAGAGTCGGCTTTCGCTCCGCGAAAGCATGCCCGTTCGCGGAGCGAACGGCGACTATCTCCCGAAGTTATTCTTCCCGCGTTCCTTAAGAAAACAACTACCCATGCCGAAGAGCAACCTTCAAGCGATGCGTCCGTGGCTTCTGAGGAGACACACGGCTGGCCCTCGTTCTTGGGGCCGACCGGTGATGGTAAATCGCCTGAAACGGGAATTCTGACTGAGTGGCCGGAAGATGGTTTGGAGGTCGTTTGGCAGAAACAGGTTGGCGAGGGATATGGGATCGGCGCCGTTAGCCAGGGACGATACTTCCATTTCGATCGCCATGGTGACCAAGCTCGACTAACTTGCATGAGCGCCAGCACGGGTGCCGCACAGTGGACGTTCGAGTACGCGACGTCCTACACGGATAGGTACGGCTACGACGGCGGCCCGCGTTGTTCGCCGATTGTGGATGACGACCGCGTGTACTTATACGGCGCGGAAGGTATGTTGCACTGTTTGCGCGTCGAGGACGGCGGGGTTGTGTGGAAGGTCGACACGTGCGCCGAATTTGGCGTCGTGCAGAATTTCTTCGGGGTCGGCAGTAACCCGGTGGTGTTCAAGGAACTGTTATTGGTGATGGTGGGCGGGAGTCCAGCGGAATCCGAGCCGCAGTCCCCCTGGCTCTTGGATCGTATCGCGGGAAATGGGACGGCAGTTGTGGCGTTCGACAAGCGGTCGGGAGAAGTGGCCTACAAGACCGGTGATGAATTAGCCAGTTACGCGTCGCTGAAGTTGGCCGAGATCAACGGGCGCTGGTGGTGCTTTGCCTTCGCACGCGGAGGCTTATTTGCGTTCGATCCCAGCAATGGCAAGATCGACTTTCACTATCCATGGCGCGGCAGGATGCTGGAAAGCGTGAATGCGAGTGTACCGGTCGTGGTGAAAGACGAAGTGTTCCTTTCCGAAACCTACGGCCCCGGCGCATCGTTGCTTCGCGTTCGAACCGGCGGTTGCGATGTCATCTGGAAGGACGAACTGCGTAGTCGCCAGCGACGCTTTCAGGCTCACTGGAGCACGCCGATCTACCACAACGGCTACCTGTACGGTTGCAGCGGTCGCCACAAGCAGAACGCGGAACTGCGATGTATCCACTGGGAAACAGGGAAGTTGGCGTGGAGTGTACCAAAGCTCGCCCGCACATCGCTACTGTACGTGGACGGGCACTTCGTGTGCCTGGGGGAGTATGGAGTGTTGCTGTTGTTTCGCGCCTCGCCTGAAGGCTTTCAACTGGTCGCCGAGAGCCTCCTTCGTGACAAGGACGGAAAGCTGTTGCTGGACTACCCCTGCTGGGCTGCCCCAATCCTTGCTGGCGGTCTGTTGTACGTCCGCGGCAAGGGCCGCGTGGTTTGTCTGCGTCTGATACCGCCAACGCCTTAGCCTGGCACGGGTTCCATGGGCACCAGTGGCCAATGATCTACAGCTTTGCGCGACGTGTCGATTGCTTGGTGCCGGTGTCGGTTCCTCGCACGTATCGAGCCACCTTTTCGCCATTCGCAATGCCTTCGACAAAATGTGC
>JACKQG010001740.1_pt1 | contig 29445 bp, 22 predicted proteins | sample 8237621 | NCBI WGS metagenome assembly JACKQG01 (sample SAMN15677084, study PRJNA649215) | marine metagenome | biome: marine; feature: Black Sea; material: saline water; isolation source: suspended particulate matter (SPM) from the Black Sea western gyre | collected 2013-06-09/2013-06-10 | depth... | reverse complement strand
TAATTATTTCCGTAAGGTAAGGCATGCCTTGACTTAATAATTAAACCCTGTGGAATAAAATCATCATCCATATATAAAATCTAAGTAATTACAAAAACGTGCTCTCTAACGGGAGAAGAATTAAAGTTAAGGAGTGAAAATAATTCATTTTCTCACTTCCGTATAAAAATTCATTCCATAACCATCAGAAATAATTGTAATTGCACCATGTTCATCTGTTCTAAAAATATCTACTTTATGTTCTAACCATCTGTTTACAATTTCTTTAGATGGATGTTTAAATTTATTATTTTCACCAACGGATATAATACCAAAACTTGCTTTTGAATTATTTACAATTTCTATACTTGAACTTGTTTTTGACCCATGATGGGCAATTTTAACAATATCACAATTAATCGCATTTAATAATTGAGATATAATGTCTTCTGCCTCATGTTCAGCATCACCTAAAAATAAAATTGAATTTTCACCATGATCCATTCGAATAGCTATTGAAGCTTCATTTATATTCGGTGCATTCATTGCTTTTGAGCTATCTGGATATAAAGCAGTTAAATAAATTTCACCTATTTTATACTTTTCACCCGGGTTGGGATATAATATTTCTGAACCATTTTTGATGTGTTTATTTAATATTCTCTTATATAACTTTGTATGAAATTTATTTTTCGTATCCCAAATTTCTTTAATTTTAATATGATTCGCTAGATACTCAAATCCACCAATATGGTCTGCATGAGGGTGTGAAAAAATAGCTAAATCAATTTCTTCAATTCCTAAATATTTCAGATGAGGCAATATAACAGTTCTTCCATAATCCTTACCAAATCCAACATATCCTGCATCAATCAATATTACACCATTATTAGAATGAATGATACACGCATCACCCTGTCCTACATCTAAAAATGTAATCGTAATTTTATCCTGATTAAAATTATCTCGCCATATCAATAGGTTTGTAAAGATTAAACTATATATAATTAATGATTGCCAATATCTCGAATTTTTAAAATAAAACAACAGAAGCAATCCAATAAATAACGCAAAAATAAGTAAAGTTGAAAGCCCACCCAATGATAACATTTGAATATTTAAACTATCACCAAAGATTGAAATTTTATTTAATATTAATCCAATGACATAAACACATTCTCCATAAATTGATGCGAATGAAATATTTATAAATGAAATTATTATTGTAATGATTCCAAAAATAACCATTAAAAAAGTAAGTGGAATAATAATAATATTAAAAAATATTCCAATTAATGACATTTCATGAAAGTGGTATGCAACAGGAATAAATGTACCTAATAATGCACCCGAAGAAGCAACCATACCTTCAAAAAACAACATCGAAAATCGAACCATTGTTGATTTATAATTTAAATTAATATTTTCTTTCAATTCATTAAATTGATTCATGACAAAAATAATTCCAGAAACTGCTCCAAAACTAAGTTGAAATCCTACATTAAATAAGGAATTTGAATTTAAGATTAACATTAAAAATGCAGTCCAACTTAAAATATTCCAAATATCTGGTATTTTTTGGCGATATTGTGCATAAGAATACAGAATTCCGAGTGTGCCTGCTCTTATTACACTTGCAGGATATCCCGTAATTCCCATATAAATTAATAATCCAATTGCAATTAAAATAAATTTATTAAAAGGGTTTAACCTGAATAATTGTGATATTAAATTTAAAATCATGAATATAAAACCAACATGTAAACCTGAAACGGCAAGTACATGAATTATTCCTAATTGCCGAAACCGTTCTAGTAATTCATAATCTAATTCACCTTTTTCACCTAATAAAAATCCCATAATCAATGAATTATATGGTTTGTCCACCGTTTTATTAATTTTTTGATTAATATTTTTTCTAATTGAAAAATAAAATTTATTTAATGAGTAAGGTTGTGATATTACCGAATCAATACGACCATTTAATAAAACAGATTTTATTCCTTTTCTTAGTAAATATTTTTTATAATTAAATGCACCTGGATTTCTATTTCCATGAGGTTTTACAAGTTTTCCATTTATGGATAAAATATCATCGGGGGAAATATCTAAACTATCTTTTACACGAAAAATAGTATTTCCAAAATGATAATTAATTGGATCTAAAATATATTCTACTGATTTAGATTTTTGTTTTATAGATTGGACTTTAAAAACAAATGAATTAGATTGATTTAATAAATGTGATGGTGGTTCTAAAGTAGATTGAAAAATTGAATGATTGAAAAACCCAATGGTAATGAGGCAAATAGGAATTGCAATAAAAGTATATTTGCTCCAAATTGTAAATATAGAACATATAAAACAAATTAGGATAGGAATTCCTAAATAAGGGAAATAATCGGCAATTAATATGCCAATTATTAAGAACGGTAATAATTTTATGGCGGGACGATTTTTTATAAATTGCATGATAAATTACATATTAATTATCTCCAGCATTTCGCCGACTTTGTAATAAAAACCAATCTGCTCGTTCAATATCTCCTTCAGCTCTTAAACTAATAATGCGGATTGATTCCATAATTGAAATATTTTTATTTTCAACATCTTGGTAAAAGGCATCTAACCGACCACTTAATTCATCAATATTAATTCCCATTTTCACGGAAGTAAATTCTTTCAAATTTTGTTCATACATTACAACAACAAATGGTTTTTGCCAATAGGGATCACCAGCACTTTCGTATTTTATTGCATTTTTTAAATGATTATTTAATGTTAATTGGCTTGAATAAAATCCTTTTAAAAAAGTACCTTTCTCATTTTTTGACCAATTTTCCCATTCATTTCCACTTAAATTATTATTAAATCCAGAAAATACAAATCCGCTAATAATTAATAAACTAATTAATTTTTTATACATATCTATCCTTTAAATTGATTTACGATGGGATATTTTCGCCCCATTCCAAATGCCTTTTTAGAAACCCTAATTCCGGGAGAAGCTTGCCTTCGCTTGAATTCAGAGAATCTAATTTTTCTTAAAATGTCCTGTACATCGCCCCTATCATAACCCTGTCTAGTTAATTGGTGCAAATGTTTATTTTCAGAAATTATTTTTTCAACCATGGGTGAAATTTCATTATAATCAAATGGATCTACTTGATTATCTCTCAATTCTGCAGATGGTTCTTTATTTATTGAATTTTCAGGAATTATACATTCCCCAAAATATTTATTTATCCATTTTGATAATGAATATACTTGATGTTTATTTAAATCAGAAATTACTCCTAATGCACCACACATATCTCCATAAAGTGTTGAATATCCTAAAGCTGTTTCTGTTTTATTACTCGTATTTAATAATAATGCATTAAAACTATTTGATAATGCCATTAAAATATTACCTCTAATTCGAGCCTGTAAATTTTCCAATGCTAAACTTGGCAATTTCACATCTATATCTCTTGAAAGCGTATCTAAAAATTGATTATGAATTTCCTTTATTGGTATAATTGAAAAATGTATTCCCAAATTATCTGCCAAAATTTTAGCATCTTCAATGCTGTGGTCACTCGAAAATTTTGATGGAAGTGCATACCCATAGATATTTTTGTTCCCAAGTGCGTAAGATGCAATTGCACAAGTTAGTGCAGAATCTATTCCACCACTTAATCCAATAACAGCTTTTTCATGACCTGTTTTTTGAAAATAATCTTTAACACCTAATTTTAATGCTTCAAATAATTGTTTTTCTTCAGGCTCATTAATGGATTGTTTTTTTATTAATTTATCGAAATCTACAACTTCAAAACTTTCCGAAAATGAAACAGATTGCTGTACAATATTTGCTTTTGAGTCTAAACAAAATGAACCACCATCATACACAAGTTCATCCTGCCCACCAATCAAATTGCAATACACATACGGTTTTTTATATTGTTCAACTTTTAGTTTTGCCATTTGAATTCGTTCATTATACCGATTAACACAAAATGGAGAAGCGGATAAATTAATAAAAATATCTGAATTTTTATCCGCTAATTCTTTCACAACATCTATGTCATTTTCTTTATTCCATAAATCTTCACAAATATGAATACCCAACTTTATCAATTCACCATTCACACTTATTTCAATAGGTTGAATATTATTTGATGATGTAAAATATCTATCTTCTTCAAATACATCATAAGTTGGAAGTAAAGTTTTATCTCGGTATTCAATTGTATTTTTGGGGGATAAAATTGCAACTGTATTATATAAATTATTGTCAATTTTTCGAATTGAACCAATTAGAACAATACAGTCAATCACTTTTTCAGAAATAGTCATTAATTCATTATTTGCTAATTCAATAAATTTTGACTCGAGTAATAAATCTTGAGGAGGATAGCCTATTAATGCAAGCTCTGGAAAAACCATTATATCACATTGTGAAGAATAATTATTAATATACTCAACTATTTTTGAGCAATTCCCGGTTATATCCCCAACTGTAGAATTTATTTGTGCCAATCCTATTTTCAAAAATTATGGTCTCAATGTCTGAATCATTCGTGGGTATGGTATCGTTTCTCTTACATGAGGAAGTTTACACAACCATGAAACTACCCGTTCAATTCCCATACCAAACCCAGCATGTGGTACAGAACCATACCGTCTTAAATCTAAATACCATTCAAATTCTTCTTGAGGTAATTTTTCATGTTCAATTCGTTCTAAAAGAAAATCTAAATTATCTTCCCGTTGAGCACCACCAATTATTTCTCCATATCCTTCTGGTGCAAGTACATCCATACCAAGAACTACCTTTTCATTTTCGGGGTCTCTCTTCATATAAAATGCCTTTATTGCAGTTGGAAATCGATGCACAACAACAGGTTTATCAAATTGTTCTGCAATATACGTTTCTTCTGGTGACCCAAAATCGCCACCCCATTCAAAATCAAACCCACCTTTATGGAGCATTTCAACTGCTTCTGTATATGAAATCTTAGGAAATTCACCTCTGAATTTTTCTAAATCTTCAATTTTTCGTTCCAATGTTTCTAATTCAATTTTTCGGTTTGTAATCACTCTATCAATGATAAAGGTGATTAATTTTTCTGCCCACTCAATATTTTCATCCAACTCACAATATGCAATTTCAGGTTCGACCATCCAAAATTCTGTTAAATGCCGTCTTGTTTTACTCTTTTCAGCTCTAAAGGTTGGACCAAAATTATATTGACGACCAAAAGCCATTGCATTTGCTTCACCATAAAGTTGACCGGATTGGGATAAATATGCACTTTCACCAAAGTACTCTGTTTCAAATAAAGTGGTTGTTCCTTCACACGCATTGGAAGTAAAAATAGGTGTATCAACTAAAGTAAAATCATTTGAATCAAAAAAGTCCCTGGTAGCTTTAATAATTTCATGACGAATTCTTAAAATAGCATGTTGCCTTTTTGAACGAATCCATAAATGTCGGTGATTCATTAAAAATTCAGTCCCATGATCTTTGGGCGTGATTGGATATCCTTCTATCAACTGGTGAATTTCTAAACTTGAAAGTAATAATTCAAACCCTCCAGGAGCACGATCATTTTTCACAATCTCACCCACAACTGAAATAGAAGATTCTTGCGTTAAAGTTTTAAATGAATCAAATAATTCTTCACCAACATCATTTTTAATAATAATACATTGTATTATTCCTGTACCATCTCTAAAAAGTAAAAAGCCAATTTTACCACTTCGCCTTGAATTGTAAACCCAACCATTAAGCTTTACTTTTTGTCCTTCAAATTTTCCAGCATTTTGAACCAGAATTTTATCCATTTATTTTCCTTTCTACCAAGTAGATGTAATTTGATTTATAAGTTCTTCAGATAATTTATCAATAGCAATTCGTAATGCTGATTCACGAGGAGATCCAAATTCATCATCGTCTTCTGCATCTACTTTTCCATCATTATCATTATCAATTTTATCGGTACTAATATCTGTACCTGTTCCATATGCACCCCAAGGGTGGTAACTATTATCAAAAAGGGATTCATCGCGCGTTAAATCATGCCAATTTACTTCAACATTAATTTGAATTTGCCATTCTTCAACTCGTTCATATCCTGATGAATTTTGACTATTTAATGAATAGGTCAAAGGCTTATCATCTAACGATTTCAATACAATCGTTAATCGACTTTCAGCATCATTTTCATTCGTAACCTCTAATATATTTTCTCGAATTAAATAATCAGATACTTGAGCCATTATTTGGTCACTTATCCCAAACTCTGTAGTTTCATTTACAATTGGAGCAATAGCAATAGTTTTAATATGTGCAGGAATTGAACCTCGTACGGAATAATACGAACATCCTTGAATAATAATAACACCAATTAGTAATAAAAGCTTTTTCATTTTTTAATAATATTATACTCTTTTATTTTCCTGTATAAAGTTCGTTCTGATAATCCCAAAGCTCGAGCAGTTTTTCGCCGATTATGATTCAATTTTGTTAATGTACTTTCAATTAACTCATGTTCAACATCTTTCATAGAAACATCACCAATAGAATCAGGATCAATTGCAGAAATTCGTCCACTTTCAATGTCCATAATTTCAGACGGATTTACTTGACTATCTAAAGGAATATTTGCAGGTAAATATAATGCTGAATTCATAGGTTGTTCAGATTGAGATTGAGGTGTAATTTTTCCTCCACCTTGAATTATTTGTTTTATTTCATTAATTTCTTGCCGTATAAATAGTAATTGCCTGAGAATTAATTCTCTTTCTACATCATCAGATTCCCTATCAATAAATACAGGTAAGTTTGGGTTTTTTAAATCACTTCCTGCTAAGCCTAATGCCTTTGTAACCATTTCACCCGTAATGCGTTGCCCCATTTGAATAACCAAAAGGCTTTCAACAAAATTCTTTAGTTCTCTTACATTACCCGGCCAATGATATTTTTTCATGACTTGAAATGCATCTGAACCAAACCCTTTAAATGAAATATCATTTTTTGCTGAAAATTCTAATCCAAATCGTTCCACATATAAATGTAAATCACTAAAATGTTCTTTTAATGATGGGACTCGAATGGTAATAGTCTTTAAACGAAAATAAAGATCTTTCCGAAAACTCCCATTATTTACCTCTTCCGCTAAATCTCTATTTGTGACAGCAACCACCCGTACATCTACGCGTTGTGTTTTTGTATCTCCAACTCGAATAAATTCACCATTTTCAATTACTCGTAATAATTTCGCCTGAGTCTCCAAAGGAGTTTCACCAATTTCGTCTAAAAAAATTGTCCCTTTGTGTGCAGATTCAAAATAGCCTTTTCGATCTTCGCCGGCACCTGTAAAGCTTCCTTTTTTATGACCAAATAGTTCACTTTCAATAATTCCAGCAGGAATTGCTCCACAATTTACAATAATATATGGCTCAAACTTTCGCCGACTATTTTTATGTATTGCCTTTGCAACCATTTCTTTACCTGAACCTGAATCTCCATTTATTAATACCGAAATTTCAGTTGGAGCAACTTGTCCAATTAAATGAAGCATATCTCGCATTTCTTCAGATTCACCAATTATCCCAACTGATTTTTGTATTTTATCTATATCAATCATAATTTTCTCTTAAATTTTGGATTAATTATTATGTCCTTCTAAACGCTCTTCAATTTCTGTTAATTTATCCCTAACCAATGCAGCTTTTTCAAATTGTAAATTTCTAGCATATTTAAACATTTTTTTCTTCAACGAGTCAATAGCCTCTAAATCTTCCATGTTATCTAATTTTAACTCTGGCATTTCTTCAGGACTTGCATCATAATAATCATTTTTTTCATCTGCTACTGCTGTTGTCAGTTTAATATCATCTACAGATTTATAAATTGTTTCAGGGGTAATACCTTCTTTTTGATTATATTCATGCTGTAATTTACGCCGTCTATCTGTTTCATCAATTACGGCTTGAATTGATTTTGTTATTTTATCTGCAAAAAAAATAACTTTACCATTTACATTCCGTGCAGCTCGCCCTGAAACCTGAAGTAATGATGAACGAGAACGCAAAAAACCTTCTTTATCTGCATCAATTACAGCAACAAGTGATACCTCGGGTAAATCTAATCCTTCTCGCAATAAGTTAATCCCTACCAGTACATCAAATTCTTTAAGCCTTAATCCTCTTAATATTTTTACGCGCTCAATTGTATCAATTCCATAATGTAAATATTTTGCTTTAATATTTACTTCTTCTAAATATTCTGATAAATCTTCAGCACTTTTTTTTGTTAAAGTTGTTACTAATACTCGTTCGTTTACAGCAACCCGAGATTTAATTTCACTTATTAAATAATCAATCTGACCTGTAGAAGGATGAATTTCTATTGGTGGATCTAATAATCCAGTGGGGCGAATGATTTGTTCTATAACATGTCCATCCGATTTAATATCTTCATATTCTCCCGGTGTTGCAGAAACAAATACAATTTGATTTACTGTTTCTTCAAATTCATTAAATTTCATGGGTCGATTATCTTTTGCAGAAGGTAACCTAAACCCATATTCAATAAGCGTATTTTTTCGTGATAAATCGCCTTTATACATCGCTCTAATTTGAGGGATACTCACATGGGATTCATCTACAAACATTACAAAATCATCAGGAAAAAAATCTAACAATGTATGAGGTCGTGTACCTGATTTTCGACCTTCTAAATGACGACTATAATTTTCAATGCCTGAACAATAACCCAACTCTGTCATCATTTCCATATCATAAAATGTTCGCTGTTCTAACCGTTGGGCTTCTACCAATAATCCTGCTTCTCGTAAATATTCAAGTCTATCCATTAATTCTGAACGAATATCAACTAATGCCCTATTCAAATTATCCTGAGTAGTTACAAAATGTTTTGCAGGAAAAATATATAATTCTTTTTGTTCCTTTAATATTTCTCCAGATACAGGATGAAATGAATAGATTCTTTCAATATCGTCACCAAATAATTCAATACGATAAGCAATTTCTTCATAAGCAGGGTAAATTTCTAATACATCTCCTCTCACCCGAAATACACCCGGCTCTAATGCTAAATCATTTCTCACATAATGAATACTTACTAATTTTTTAAAGGTCGGTTTAAGTTCAATTGAGGTCTCTACTTGAAAATGTACCATCAATTTAGCGTAATCATCTGGATTCCCAAGCCCATAAATACAACTGACACTTGAAACAATAATTACATCTTTATGCGTAACCAATGAAGAAGTCGCCTTTAAACGCATTCGATCAATTTCCTCATTGATGGACATATCTTTTTCAATGAATAAATCTTTTGTGGGTAAATACGCTTCAGGTTGATAATAATCATAGTAAGAAATGAAAAACTCCACATGATTATCTGGAAAAAGTGATTTAAATTCACCATAAAGTTGAGCTGCAAGTACTTTATTATGTGATAAAATTAGAGTTGGCTTTTGAACCTTCTCAATCACTTTAGCCATAGTAAATGTTTTCCCTGAGCCTGTAATCCCTAAAAGGGTTTGAAATTCTTCACCTTTAGCAATACCTTTACTTAATTGTTGTATTGCCTTTGGTTGACTTCCTTGGGGGTCAAAATCAGAATATACTTTAAAGTCTGCCATAATGACCTATAATTTACCATACTTTTTATGTTCAATAAAAAGACAGAATTGCGGAATTTGAATTAATTAAACTTGATTTTAGTTTATATAATTTCAGGTTATTATTTAATCAAATATATTTTAAATTTGCAAATTCCTATCTTGTTCATAACCCATTTATCTCATCATTCTATTGTCCCAATATCATATTCACAAGTACAATCACATCAACAACATTTATAATACCATCACCATTGAGTTCACCTGCTGAAAACTGTTGATTTGTTGGTATTAAATCTCCAAGAATAATATTTACCATAATAATTATATCCATTACATTGATTTGGCTATCATTATTTAAATCACCCATTTGATGTAGAATATTACGAACACATCTTACTGCATTAAACACATAATGGATATCACCTTGAGGTCCCATAGAGGATGGAAAGTCTTCTGGATTTCCAAATTTATAATCACTTCTTTGAGCTCCTGCACCATGGACATCCATCAATTGATTATTAATCATTCCTTGTGCTTCTCCAAAAGCAAAATATGCTGCTGTAGAATATGGATTTGGACTATTTATATGAGTTGTTCCTGTCCAAAAATAAGGGTATTGATTTTGGATTCCAGAAGGGTCATATATTTCTGTTGTATAGAAAATAGGATCTATTGCAGGTGAATTAGTTATATCAGGGCATCGAGTATAATCTATAATACTATGTAATTCTTTTGGATTTGGTAATCTCCAATCTGTATAACCTGAAAGTTCAAAATTTTCAGAAAATAAAATTGCATTTTCCCAATCATAAAAATTATCATCATTTGCTTTTTGCCACATTAAACCGGTGTTTAAATCACTAATTGTACCATTATTATTATCAACAAAACTATTCGTTCCATAATCATTATTACCTCTTACCATTCTAAAATACATTTTATTTAACTGAATAAATTGTGGTGGTTTATACTTTGGGTACCCTTTAATGCGACCATCTACAAAATTGACACCAAAAATTGTTTCTGTACCCATCATTGTTTCTCCAACATATTCTGTGGATGACCAAGTTTGAGCATCAATTTCTCTTTCTCCTATTGTAACATCGCCAAGAGGTTGGTCAAAGTAATTCGTGTCAATATACATATAAATTGCTTGTTCACCTAAAGATTCACCTGTGAATAATATAAGTGAATATAATTCTTTTAAAGTTGGTACTCTCCAATCTGTAAACCCTCCTAATATAGAAGTATCAGCTTTTGTAATCGCCTCAAGGTAATTTAATTTTTCACCCATAAATTGTTCCCACATTAGCCCTGTATTATTATCAGTTATTATTCCATTTCCATTATTAGTATAAGAAGGTTGAAGCCCAGAATATGTTGCATCTTGCCCGTAAAATGCTTCACCTTCATTTGGTTCTGCAATAACCTGATTATTATTATAAAAAGTTTCAACACCAGTGTCAATAATTGGGTAAGAAATAGATTGTGAAATTGCAAATGATAAAAATAAAATAATTAAAATATTCATAAATGATTTTCCTATAAAATTAATAAAAGTTTGATAAATGATAATCTATATTTATAAAAGTTAACAATAAATTTAATTGCATCAATTTTTTATTCGGTTTATCAATTTTGATCAGCATACCTCGACAAAAATTAATGGCATTGATGGTGTCCTTTAATTATTCAAAATTATATTCACCAATAGAACAATATCAATTACATTTACATTCCCATCATTATCAACATCTGCTAATTCAATATATTCATTTTCTAAAATAACATCTATTATTAGAACAATATCTAAAATATTTACAATACCATCCCCATTAATATCGCCCTGTATATTCCCCGACGGAGTATAATAATGAGTTTCATTTGATTCCGCATGGCTTAAATAATCACTTTCAGTGTACCAATTTTGTAATAGACTATCTTGTGAATAAAAATAAGTAAGGTCATTATAATGGGGCGAATTAGGGTCTTCAGATTGACCATTTGGTTTCATAAACCATGATTGAGGTGATTCACCCGGTTTTAATCGAATTAATAAAATATGATCATTTCCTGCATTACAATGAAAAACATTATCATTTTTCAACATTCCTTTTCCCATTCGTGATGCTGATAAATCACTATGTTCTGGCGCACCTGAAATTGGAAAACTTTCATTTCCTCTAAAATATCTATGGATATCACCCCAAGGTATCTCTAGTGTACCATATTTTGAAATCATTTCATTTTTGGCAGATACTAATGATTCTACTAAAATTCTTCGATCAGATTCATTAAAACTAAATGGATTTATAAATTCCAAATAAGAAGGTAAAACTTCCCTTAAATAAAATAATAATGACATTTCTGTTGATGATTTCTCTGCAAATCCATCCCAGTTAAATAATATATTTGCAAGTGAATCTGCTTCATTATAAAATGGATAGGCATCTGCATAAGCTTCGTCTAATGCTAAAGGAATAATTTGCTTTAATGAATCCCAACCTAAAATTTTAATATCAAGTGCAATACGTTTCAGATATTCAACAGACATCGTATCACCCCCTAATTCGATAAGTTCCGTTATTCGTTTTCCACGGGTACCGAAATAATCACCCTGCCATATTTCAATAGGAACTTCATCTTGTCCAAAGCCTGGATTTGGTGTTACATACCAAGGTGAATCATTGCAATTTTGAAGATATCCCGACACTGGGTTTTCTACTCGTGGAAGTGTAGAAAATGGTATTAAATCCTGCCATAAGGTTGAAGATGTAGAGGCATCTAATGCTCCCTCTCTCGCAGAAACAGGGTTATTTCGGTAATGTGCAATTCCATTATAAATAAATAAAATATTTCCATCTTCATCACCTCCTAAACAATTCCATTTATCATATTGATGAAGTGATAATGCATTCTCCCATTCATTAACAGATTGAGCTGTCATCACTCGATAACCCTGTTCAATACTTGATACATTGTTTTCAACTTCTAATTTTGCAAATAACATAGTAGATGAATTTAACATTTTTACATATACACCATGATCAGGAGATTGCCTTATTGTAACTTGTTGATTTGTACCATTTGGAAAAGAAATTATTTCAGTCCATAAATTAAATGGTTTAGAAATACCATCTAATAAATAATGCTCGTCATTATTGGGGTCTAAACTCACAAGAAATGCATCTGCAAAATCAGGTTTGTTTGCGGTATGAGACCATGCAAAATGTTCATTATGACCCATAATTGGATGAGGAGATCCAATAAAATAAAATCCATTATAATTCAATAAACCGTCTAATGATTTCACATGTGCACTCCAACTTGCAGTTAATCCATTAAATGGAAGATGTGGATCACATAAAATATACAATGCATTATCTGCTGTTCTTTCTGGTGTAATTACCCATTGATTGGACATATCCTCTTGAGCATTTGGGAAAATACTTTGATTACTATAATAACTTCCTGCATCTTTTACAAATTGATTCCATTCATGTGCAATTGATTTTAAATAACTTGAAGAATAAAGATCTATTACAGTTATAGGTAAAAGGGCATTGATATCAATTTCGGATGGTGCATTTTCAGGGAAATTTTCGAGAGAATAATTAATACCATTTGCAAGCCCCTTTAAATATTCAAGTATTTCCGGTGAAAGAGTATTTAATGCCACCATTGTTTTATTTTCTAATTGTAAAGAACGAATAAATGCGTCTTGATTAAAGAAATCAGTACCATAATGTCGAGACAACTCTCCTCTAATTGTTAATAAATTATCAATCAACGATTTCGGATGATCTTGATACATAGCAATTGTTAATCCAAAAGCACAATCTCTCGGTGTATCACCAATAATATGTGGTATTCCATAATTATCTCTAATAATTTCAACAGATTCACTAAAAGAAAATGAAACAATGAGAATTACAAATAATACCACCTTTATATCTTTTATTTTATATATTTTTTTCATTATGTTCTCCTTGTTTTTTGATTTCTTAGATTCAAGTTTATATTGTATTTAATTAAAATTTTTCCGAATTAAAAAGCCAAATCGCCTAATATCATATTCACAATTACAATTACATCTAGTACTACATTTATGGATCCGCAACTTAGAGTTATCCTACGGTGAATTAGTCTGAGGATGGGTTAATTTCACCTAAAATTATATTCACCAATAAACAATATCAATTACATCAAGATTACTATCATCATTCAAATCCCCAATTTCATTAAACTCATTTGATAAAATTAAGTTAACGATTGAAACAATATCAATGACATTAACAAATCCATCGCTATTCACATCTCCAATTAAAATATCAATATTTGTTCTTTGAGTATAATAAATTGTCCCACTTCCTGTTTCAGAATTCCATTCATCAAAGTTAACTGCAATTATACCATTTGGACTACATGTAGTACTTTTAAATCCCAACTGCTGATCTCCTAAATCAGATACAAATTCTGGTTGGCTCCAACTCTCGCCCTTATCTGTAGAAAAAGAACCCATTACATCAGATTCAAAATGCCCATCTCTATGGTCTTTCCAAAAAACCCAAATATAATCATGGAATAAATCATACGCAAAAGCAGTCAAATTACTTCGAATATTCTCTGGAGATATTTGAATAAAACCATTTGGTTCCCAATGATCACCTCCATCATTTGACCAACCTGCCATAATATTTGCAACATAAGGATTATTACTTGGTACTTCATGGTAATTAATATGAAAATAATTATCTTTATCAATAATAATTCCCGGGTCCCATTGTTTTCCTGGTCCCACCGAGATTGGTTTTTCATTCCAAGAAATACCACCATCAATACTTAATGCCATTCTTACATCTACATCGTTGGAATTAATTTGATCTCTCCAGGCAATTGCTAAAGTATCGGAAAAAGCCCCACTAAAATCCACCCTTGCAAAAGAAGATGATATATTATCATTTTGGCTAATCATTTGGGAGTTTTCCCAATTAAAACCACCATCAATTGACCGTGAATACATAACTTCAGCAATTTCAATTTCAGAGGTTGCGTCACCATCATGCCACATTGAATGAATTCGATCATTTCCATCAACAGAAATTGTTGCTGAACCAACATTATAATTTATATTTTCAGATACTCGAATCGTATCAATAATCAAATTCAAATTATTATCCATTTTTGAATAGTAAATCCCGTATAGACTCGCTCCTTTCCAAATAATATGTATATTATCCTGAGAATCCAATGATACATTTGTACAACAGCCACCAGAAACTAATTCAAAAGGTGAAAATAAATCAGGAGTTGTCCAATCATTTCCATTATTAACTGATGTTGTTATATATGTTTTCATTTGCCCATTTGGAAATGGATATTCTTCCTGGTAGAATATTATTATTTTTTCTTCACTCGTAATTACCATATTATTTCCAACAACCCCTTTTGCTGAGCCTACAATATTATTTTTTGGAAGTGGAACAGCTTCAATCCATGAAGGATCAACACCATGTTGTGAAAAAATAACTGAACAAAATATTATTAAATAAATAATTCTCAAATTCATTCTCCTAAAATTAAATTCACAATAACAATTACATCAACAACATTAATTTCCCCATCACCATTTAACTCACTTGCAGATGATTGGTATTCAGTTGGAAGTAACTCTCCAATTATAATATTTACAATCATTATAACATCAACGATATTGATAAGCCCATCATAATTAATATCGCCTAATACAATATTATTTGATAATAATCCATCTAATACATAGAGCATCCACTCAGTATCAATTTCATTATTTGCATATTGAAAAATACCATTCTGATCAATAATAAAATCTCGAGGGTATGGAGAACCATCATTGGGTAAATAAAATAAATCATAAGTATCACCACCTTGAACACCACCAGGACTTCCAGGGTCAAATAAAATTGGGAAAGTAATGCTATTTTGTTCAACAAAATTTGTAAGTTGATTATTACTTGCTGTATTGATAATTCCTATCACTTGAACATTTCCATCATATTCCTGCCATATTGCAGTTTCCATATCCGATAACTCCGGACTGCAAACAGGTCATCCCGGTGAGAAAAAAGCAAGAACAATAATTTCACCTAAATGTTCTGATAATCGATAATTTCCACTACCATTTGCAACAATTTCAAGCTCAAAATCAGGTGCAGACTCACCAATATTTGCACCATTAATATTTCCATTGACTTCACATGTCAAATCAGATTCATCCTCATCATTTGACCAAATTCGTAATCCACCTGAAGCATTTATATTTTCAGCAGTATACGTAACATCAATTGATTGAGATTCACCCGGTAATAAATTTGAAAACTCTGAAATAGTAAATTCATTATTTGTTGTAAATATATCTGTTATTTCAAGAAGAGAATTTCCATTATTTGTAATATCAATTGACATTGTATTCGAATCACCATTTTCAACAAAGGGATAATTTATTTCATACGCACTTAAATCAATATCTGGTCCATCAATTTCACCATATTCCATGACTTGTACAGTCGCCCATTCTGCAGAGTAAATATAATTATCTTTTATAGCAATCGCCATGGTTCGTCGGGTAGTATTTTTGTATCCTATTTTAATTAAGTTTTCAGAAACCCAATCCCAATTTAATACTTCAACATCATCCCAGTCTGAAACTGCAATTTTATTTCCCAAAACAGATAATCTATTTGCCATTCCAGTGGTATTGAATTGATCAAGAATAATGGGAAAATCAGGTTCTCCACCAAACCAACCATTTAGTCCAAAAGCACTTACCCCTCCAGATCCTAATGCAACATAGAGAATATCATCATTAATGACTAAATCTTTAACCGAATGATTAAATTCCATTGTAAAAAGAAAATTTAATTCAGAATTATTGATATCTAATATTATCACATCTGAATTTGAACCAACATAGGCAAAACTATTATTATTTTCTTCACTATACATTAATTCAACTGCCCATGCATTTTCTGTTTCAAAAGTTTGTATTAAACTAGGATTTTCAGGGCTATTCAAATTGAAAAATAAAACACCATCAGTATGTGCACAAACAGCAAGGATATTCTCATAGACATCCATATTTTCTAAAATCATATTATTTGTATTTTGAATATAGCCAATATATTGTGGGTTACTTGGATTCTCTAAATTGACAATTCCAACACCATTTCGTGCTGTAAAGTATGCATAATGACCATAAGTTGTAACACAATTTGGTTTAGATCCACCTCCCGCTCCATTATTTGGAAGTGTAAAATGTGCTAAATGATTAAGAATGCTTGGGTTAGATATATCATATATTTCAATTCCTCCAATCATTCCAACCACAATTAAAATATCATCCATTACATGTGTGTCTAAAATATGGCTGGCTTCAGGATTATCAAAATCATGTAAAGTTAGGTTTAATCCAAAACAAATTGATAATCCTAAAAAAATGAAAATTATTTTTTGTTTAATATTATGAAAATTCAATTTTTATTTTCTCCTCTAGTTTATTCAATTTATGATGATACAATTTTAATTAAGTTAACGAATAATATTTTCTCTTTTTCTATATACTTCTTTTGCACCCATTGATTTGAAGAAAATTGATATTACAAACGAAATAACAATTATTTTTTGAGCAATAACTTGAAATGTTAATCCATACAACGTTTCTTTTCCATCGGGTCCAAATTCCATAACCAATACATATCCAAATAAAACAAAAGCGAAAGCAATATAGATCAATGCATATTTATTGTTCCATTCAGGTGCATTATAAATTGCTATTATATAAAAAATAGCAACAATTAAAAAAGACCTAAATGCCCAACGAACAAAAAACATATGTGCATCTAAATATAAATCCGAAGGTGTTAATGCAATCCCAGAGAACGCAATTCCGGAGGTAATTGCAATAATTGACGCACCAATTGAAATTTTATGAGAGGTTGAATTTTGTTTAAAAAGGTTTGGTAAATAAAAATAAAAAAAACACGTAAGAGATCCAATCATAAAAAGCCCAAAATTAAATATAAAACTTGAATAAAAATTTGAAGTACTATCCATTGTTAATGTACGACCTAAATCACTAAAGTAATTCTGTGTAAACATATATGAGTTAAATTCAGGGTTTTGATATGTACCACCAGGATAAATTATCATTGCTATTAAATTTAATAATATAAACGAAATTGCCCCATACATTGGTAAATGATATGCAAGATATTCTGTAATTGAAAAATTAGGTTTATTCATTCTCTCTTCTGCTATTTATGCTTAAAATTAGGTTTACAAATTAGACTTTCAAGCCAATCTAATAAAACAATTTTCATTTATTGCTTTGCCTATACTAATCGCCCTATTATCTGCCCGACTTTTTTAACCAATTTTTATGAGGAGAGAGATAATGACACCACTTTTAGCACATATTTTCACATCAAACCCACAAACTATACTTGAAAAAATAGATTCATTTTTTGGTATTTTTGTAGAATATTTAGTAATGGTTCTTTTTTATGACATACTTGGTTTTCCACTAGTTGTAATTGTTTTATTAGCAGGTGCAATATCATTTACTCTTTATTTTAAATTTATAAATATCAGAGGGTTTGGGCATGCAATTGAAGTAATTAGAGGGAAATATGATAATCCTAATGATATTGGGCAAATTAGTCATTTCCAAGCTTTAACTTCTGCATTATCAGCAACAATTGGATTAGGAAATATTGCCGGTGTTGCCATTGCAGTTGCTCAAGGTGGACCCGGTGCTGTTTTTTGGATGATGTTTATTGCTATTTTTAGTATGTCCGCAAAATTTGTTTCTGCATCTTTAGCACAAATGTACAGAAAAGTGAATCCAAATGGATCAATTTCTGGTGGTCCAATGTATTATTTAGATATTGGTTTAAAAAATAAAGGATTGGGATTTTTTGGGAAGGTACTTGGTGTACTTTATGCAATATTCATAATTGGTGGTGCATTTGGTGGTGGTAATATGTTCCAAGCAAATCAATCCTATGAATTAGTTGCAACTCAAGTACCATTATTAGCACAAAATAGTTGGCTATATGGTGTAATTCTCGCAGGGCTTGTTGGACTAGTCATTTTTGGTGGAATTGTTCGAATTGGGAAAGCAACTGAAAAAATTGTTCCAGCGATGGTACTAATTTATGTTTCAGCTTCGATGTGGATTATTTTAACAAATTTGGGACGATTACCTTCTGTTATTAGTTCAATTTTTACTCAAGCATTTTCTCCAGATGCGTTCTATGGTGGGCTACTTGGTGTATTAGTAATTGGAATACGACGAGCTATTTTCAGTAATGAAGGCGGTGTCGGATCAGCCGCAATTGCACATTCCGCTGCAAAAACAGATGAACCAATCCGAGAAGGAATAGTTGCAATGGTTGGCCCATTTATTGATACCATAGTTATTTGTTTTATGACAGCTTCCGTTTTACTTATTACATTAGAAGATAATGATTTATTAAAAGAATATAATTCAGCTAAAATAGATGTATATCAAACGGAACTCGCATTAGAATCAGCAACAAATGAAACGGCGATTGATGATTTAAATGCAAATTTAATTATTGCAAAAGAGCGATTATCTACCTCTTCAAAAGGTGCAGAATTTACATCTAGAGCCTTTAGTTCAGTAATTTCATGGTTTCCTATATTACTTACAATTGTCGTATTTCTATTTTCATATAGCACGATGATTTCGTGGTATTATTATGGAGATAAAGGGTGGGTATATTTATTTGGGAAAAAATCACTCATTATATATCAATCTATGTTTTTAGGATGTATATTTTTAGGATCTGTTACAAAACTAGGAAATGTACTTGACTTTTCTGATATGATGATTTTATCATGTGCATTTCCAAACATAATTGGAGCATTTTTCCTATTACCAGAAATAAAAGTCGCTTTAAATAAGTATTGGACAAAATATAAAAACAATGAATTTCAAACCTATAAATAATGGAGTAAATCATAGAAATAAATAACTTTTATTTTGATTTTAAATTATTAAGAAAAGAATATAACAATGAAATAGATGCTGAAGTTTTTGAATTTAGGCATAAAAAAACAGATACTCCTCTATTTGCAATAAAAAATAATGATACGAATAAAACATTTACCGTATCATTTAAAACATTACCAATTAACTCAAATGGTGTAGCTCATGTATTAGAACATACTGTTTTATCCGGTTCACGAAAGTTTCAATTGAAAGATGTATTTAATGAGATTTCTAAGGGTGGTTTAACCACATTTTTAAATGCAATGACAGGTCCCGATACAACTTATTATCCTTTTGCAACCCGAAATGAAAAAGAATATTTCAATATTATGGATGTGTATATGGATACTATTTTCCATCCAAAACTGGAAGAGTTCGCATTTATGCAAGAAGGTTGGCGACATCATCTTGAAAATCCAAATGATCAGATTGAAATAAAAGGAGTTGTATATAATGAAATGAAGGGTGCACTTTCAAATCCTACGACTCAAATATGGTACACTCTTTTTAAACACTTAATGCCAAACTCAACATATTCACATATTTCAGGTGGTGACCCAATTCATATACCTGATTTAACTTGGGATTATTTAAAAGAATTTCATAACCAATTTTACCATCCATCCAACTCAGTTATTTTTCTTTATGGAAATGCACCATTAGAAAAAGAACTCGAATTTCTGAATAAAAATTATCTATCTGATTTTGAAAAACAAAAAATCACAGAAGATATAAATTTTGGAAACCAAGTAGAATCATTCAAAAAAATCGAATCCTCCTACGCAATAAACGCTAATGATAAAACAGATGAAAAAACATTTTTGGCGATTGGTATTCCTGTTTCGACTGCAGATAATGAAGAAGAAAATCTTGCACTAAAAATATTAGGGGAAATATTATTTTCTTCGGATGCATCGCCCTTTAAATTAGATTTTAATAATTCAGGAATTGGCAAGGACATTGAAGGGGGATTAATAGATAATAACTATCGAACCATTATGTTTGCTGAAGTGATTGGTTCTGAACCTAAAAAAATGGATGAATTTATTGAGTTATTTAAATCTTCGATGACAGAAATTATTAAAAATGGATTAGATAAAGAATTAATTTTATCAGAACTCAATGGATTTGAGTTTCAAAATAGGGAAGAATCTTGTAATAGCCAAAGAGGCCTCAACTATGGAATGAGAATAGTAAAATCTACTAAACTCGGTGAAGACCCTTTCGAAGGTTTAAAGTTTGATAAATTATTTAACTCGATACGAAATAAAATTTTAAACGAAAATTATTTAGAAAAATTAATCAAAACTAAATTATTAAATTTTGACCAATCTGTCTGTGTTTCACTAAAACCAGAACCAGGTAAAAGTGATAATGAATCAAAAGTTCTAAATAAAAAATTAGCAGATCTTAAAACAAGTCTATCAAATGATAAAATTTCAAAATTAATTCAAAAAACATCTGATTTTGAAAAATATCAAAATAAAGAAAACACCGAAGCTGAAATTGCAACATTACCTTTTATCAATAAAAATGATATACCTGAAAAATTAGATTTAATTTCGCCTCAAATTGAAATAGGGGGAAATAATACTTCATCCATTATTTCAGAAATATTTACAGGAGGAATTTCTTACATAAGTATTGGCTTTGATTGTTCGACTATACCTCAACGATTACTCCCCTATCTTGATATTTTTGGACATATATTAACTGAAATTGGAACAAAAAATCTCAATTATATTGAATTTGCTAAAAAAATAAATATTTTCACAGGCTCTTTTAATCACCAATTCTCAGTTTTTAATAAAAGAAAAGATAGAGATTCATACCGACCTATCTTTTGGTTAAAAACTAAAATATTGAGAGAATATATTACTGAGGGCTTAGAAATCTTAGAGGATGTAATATTAAACCATGATTTTTCAAATCGGAAACGAATCAAAGAAATATTAAAACGAAATTTTGCATGGGTAGAAAATCATGTACAAAGTGAAGGATATCATCTTCCTTTATATCGAACTCGATCATTACTTCATAGTTCAAATGTTTATTTAGAAGAAGTTTCAGGCTCAACAGCTTATTTTAAATTAAAAAATATTGTTCATAATTATGATACTTTAGAATCTGAGGTATTATCTGCAATTAAAGAAATTAGCGAGTTATTATTTAATCAACATAATTTAGTAACATCTATTACCGCTGAAGAAAAGGATATTGTAACGATACAACCGCTACTTAAAAATATCATTAAAAATCTCAGCTCCAAAAAACATCCAAAGCAGGAAATTCAACACCAATTAAAACTCAAAAATGATGCATTTATTTCATCAGCAGAAATTGTATTTGCAGTTCAATCAGGGGATATAATAGATTCGGGGGTAAATTATAATGGTGCATTTGAAGTATTAAAATCCTATTTAAGTAATGAGTTTTTACATGAAAATATTAGAGCAAAAGGAGGGGCATATGGTTGTTTTCCAATTCTAGATTCAATTACAGGTGCATTTTCATTTGTAAGCTATAGAGACCCAAATGTAAAATCTACTTTTGACATATTTAATCAAATCCCAAATGCTATCAAAAATATATCAATGTCAAATAGATCATTAGAACAATTAATTATTGGTACTTATAGTCATTTTGATCCATTATTAAATCCATATATGCAAGGTGCTCGTGCTAAAAATAGGTTTTTAGTCGGTAGCGATGATGAATATCTATATAGAATTTTATCTGAGATTAAATCAACAACTGTTGAACAAATGAGATCATTTTCTGAATCAATGGAAATATTCACTAAAAACTCTGTCAAAGGAATAATTGGAAATTCTGATAAAATTCAGAACAACAAAGAATTATTTGATCAGTTAATCGAACTATGAATTTAGACTTATCATTTAAATTAAACTTTACAATGTCACTTGCAAAAGAAGCAGGTGAAATTTTAATGTACCATTATGGAAATTTGAAAAATATAAGACAAAAATCTCGAGTAGATTTAGTTTCTGAAGCAGATTTAGCTTCTGAGAAATTAATTGTTGAAAAAATTCAAAGTCAATTCCCAACTCATGATATAATGACAGAAGAACAAGATTTTAAAAGCAAAGGTTCAGACTGGACTTGGGTAATTGACCCTCTAGATGGCACTACAAATTATGTTCACTCTTTACCTATATTTGCCGTTTCAATTGGCCTTAAATATAAAAGTGAAACTGTTATTGGAGTTGTTTATAACCCGGCTGTGGATGCAATGTACCATGCGGTTATTGATAAGGGTGCATTTCGAAATGGGGATGAAATTCATGTAAGTAAAACAAAGAAATTAGGAGATTCATTTTTAGTTACTGGTTTTGCTTATGACCATAACGATGAATGGGAATTAAGTTTTGATTTATTTCGAGATATTTATCGAAAATCTCAAGGGATAAGAAGACTAGGTGCGGCCGCATTAGATTTATGCTTTGTAGCCCAAGGTCGATTTGATGGGTTTTTTGAAATTAATTTATTTCCATGGGATATTACTGCTGGCGATTTAATTCTTAGAGAAGCTGGCGGATTTACAAGTGGGTGGAAAGGTGAAAACTTACCTGCTTCAGGTAAAAAAGTATTAGCAACAAATGGGATTATTCAAGATGAAATTCTTGACATTTTTCAAAATGAAAAGTACACGTTATTTACGAATTATTAGTTTCAAATAAAGAGTTATCTCTACCAAATAATATATCTTCTCCAATATTTACATTTTTTAAATCAACCGTAAACAAGCTATTATTATATAATTCACCAAGAATTACTTGAACATATTTATTATATTTGGATTCATTTATTACAAAGAAATCCAAATCATCAGAGAATCGATGATTAAAATAAAAACGACTAAGTGCTGTACCACCTGTTAGAAAAAAGGGAGTTTTTAATTTCTTTACTAAATTTAGGACCCCATTTTGTAAAGGATACAGTTTCTCCATGTAATATTTTTCGTAATTTTTCAAAGTGATCTTTTAGTTCCTCATGGTGAATTTTTAAAATTCGAGATTGTGTTAAAATTAATTTCAACTTTTTTGGACCAAATAAATATAAAATATCTTTAGAAGAATATTGATAATCCCAATTTAGTTTTTAATAATTTGAGTCGTTCTTAATTCCAAATCAAATTACCTTGCATTTAAAATCACATTTTTAATTGTACTATAATTCTGACCACAAGTTGAATTTGGGTCCGGATTATAAGATGTTAAATTAATTTTTGTTATAAACTTACCATCTCTATCTAAAATAAATAAATCTCTCAAAGTTACATCCCATTGACCCCAAACATCTACACTTAAAACATCCTGTGTCCATGGTAAAACTCTATCATCAATCATTCCACTATTATTATCATTTATATATTGATATCCGTTAATTCCCATTATGCGAACATCTGTAATTCCTTCAGATTGTAACTCAAGATGTAAATCATTTAATACACCGAACCGGTGTTGACACATTGATCAGCCCGCTTTTCCAAAATAATAAAGAGAAATATTACCATTATAAACTTCAGGACCGATCATTTCTCCGAATGAAATTGAATTATCATTTATGTCTTCTAATAACCATTGTGACATCAATGGTTCATTACTTAAAATAATATTGACAATTCCTAAAACATCGATGACATTAATATTTTCATCTTGATTTAAATCTGCAATAAAAAATTGATTGGGAGTTAATTCAATTACATCTAAAATATGTTGAACAACGATTAAGACATCAATAACATTGGTAATTAAATCTTCATTTACATCACCCCAAATTGGATCTTGATAATAAATTTGTTCACCATATACAATATTTGCTCCTGGGGGGCTTGTTTGAATATTTGACCAATTTTCACCACCATTTAATGTCATTACATTTGGCCAAGTCTCATCCGTATGAATCCATTTAAGGACACCATCACCTCTCGACAACAAAGTAACCCAATATGAAGAATTTTCATCTAATTGAATGCATTCAGTAAGTGTATAAATATTATAACCTGAACCATGTGGATAATTTTCATCCATCACAATATTCCATTCATCAATGACCTCCCCGGGCGTTTGATTATCATCCTGTTGAAGTTGAATAATTATTGAATCAGGAAATGATTCAAATCCCAAATAGAACGAAAATCGTTCAAGAATATAATCATGATTCACTGTAAAAATATTACTAAAACGCATATCCAACGAATCTGTTTTATAAACTAAATTTCCTGTTTCAATTCCAACGGGGTTTCCATTATAATAAATTGTAGATCGTTCACCCTGTGAAAACAAGCACGAAAAAATGATTAATATTGTAAAGTATTTAGTGTATTTCATAGTATAACTTATCAATTTTATGTATGTTGTAAAAATATTTTTTTACTATCAATTAATTAAAAACGGCTGAATACTATCAGTTGAAATAATATTTAATGTCAAATCTGCTGAAACCTATCTAACCATATTATATTTCTCGATTACACTCATACAAATAACATAATATTTCTCGATTTAGCTGAATTAACTCCACTATAATAAATATTTTTCCCTTTTATCTCGCCAACTTCAATTTTTGGAATAACCGAAGGATTAGTATATTGCTAAATTTGATTAATATATTATTGAATTGTTTCATCTGATACATGTATTCCTAAGATTTCCCATTAGTCTGATACCAGTAAATATATTTTACCACCTTTTTTGTTTGCAAATGCAACGATTGATACAATTGATTCCTTACCAAAAGATGAATTGAATTCTAGAGTTTCACTTTCACTTTGTAAAAGTAATTTTGTAATATCAAATTTTTTCAAAATTCATTACTCAAAATTAATATGAACAATTTTGCTCTGTAATCCCTGAGACTATTGCTGACCCTTTCTTATAAAAAATAGGTCTCTACCACAAATTCATATTGATTTACAAAAATTGTTTTGAATGCTTGAATATTATTTTGTTCATAGAATAAAAGCATTGCTTTTTTATAATCTATAGAATCAACGGTTCTGAAAGAGAGCGGACAATAATTATGATTCAACAATATCGCGTTACTGATAAGCCGTGCTGTTCTTTTGTTTCCATCTGCAAATGGCTGGATGTAAGATATCAAAATTAAAAGAAGCAGTGTTTTTTCAAAAATATCCTTTTTGTTATTGACCAGACTACACATATTGGATAACGCCTCTTTAATTTGGAATTCGTTATCTAACGGCTGATAATTCGTTCCCGTTATCCCAACAAGTCGTTTCCTTATATTTTTTTCTATACCCATGTCATTTACTAGTAAATTATGTATCTCTTCAATTTTAGCAACAGATATTTCTTTGAAATAATCACGATTCTCAATGATGAAATCCAAAGCAACTTTATGATTCAACAGCATTTGGGCTTCTTCTTTTTTCTTACCTTTTGCCTCAAAATGATATTTTAGTAACTGTTCAGTTTCCAACAATGAATAGGTATTGCCTTCTATTTGGGACGATTTCCAACTTAAATCAATTCCCAATCTTTCTAATTCCTGATTATAGACTGTTTTTGAAACTTGAGAAATATTCTGTTTATACTTTTGTTGTAATGAAAATAACTTTTCGCGTTCTGCTGGAGTAAATAAATCTACTTTTGGAAAAATTTCGGTTATTAAAGAAAAATTGAACCCGCTTAATATTTCTCTTTCATAAATTTCCTTCTTGAAATATTCATCTAAATTAACCGGATACAACAATTTATAATTGGGATGAATAAAGTATTTTGTTGCTCTTCCAACACCAACCGTCTTTAAGAATCCTTGCTTGACACATTTTGATAATCTTCTTTTGACAGTGACTAAGCCGATACCTAAATTCATTTGCTGATGGATTTTAGATGATGACAAATTGGGATGCTCAATAACAAATTCTATTATTTCCGTGTTAATTTTATCTATTTTCATATAAATTCTTCATATTATCGTATCATTAAGTTAACAAATACGTATCATGTATTCCAAGGAATGATATGTGTTTTATGAGACATTGATACGAATGGTATTATGTTTGGCTAAATGCAAACCATCTTGACCGGTAATAATTCAGATATTAAAAACGACCTCCTAGAATAGTGGCTATTTCTTTACTCAACATTTGTGCATTACTTCCGGTGATAAAAACTTGATATTCTGTATCAACTAAACGCCGTACAAATTTTTCCCAATATTTAATATTCTGAATTTCATCAAGAAAAATAACAGGTTTTTTATCAAATAATTTACTATAAGCATCTAATATTAACTGGAAATCAGTATGTTGAAATTCTATCAACCTATCATCCTCAAAATTGATAAATAGAATTTTCTCTTCTTCGCCAACTGAATAGAATTTTTTTTGTATATATTGGTAAAGTAAGTATGACTTTCCTGCACGGCGTGGTCCCACAATTACATGATTTCCATTCGGGTCCAATTCTATTTCTCTCGGATAAATAGTCATATCCCGAAACATTTTTTGATTCGAAAGAATAATTTCTTGTAATATTTCTGTTAACATAAATTCATAATTATCTGATAAATAATTTGCTTATCAACCATATTTTAGAACTATCTGACCAATAAACAAAACCATGACTACCACTACTTGTCCTGATAATAGAATAATAACACTATTTATTATCCTGTACACAGGCCGAATATAGGTCTAAATTTTAACCAAGGACTAACTATTTATTAATTACATATAGTGAGTACTCGTTTTGTTGAATTTAAATCCGTTAACAGGCATCGCACATCTGAATCATCACCGTTTAAGATATTACAATCATTTTGAAACTGTTTTGTTAATTCTTGTAAAAGTCTAGCTTTCCCTGTTTGTCGTGCACCATATAATATTATTAATTTACCACCATATATATATGGTTTAATTAATTCAATTACAATTTAGTTAATTTAACTCCACTATAAAAAATAATTATTTCATTTAGAAACAATTAGTTGATATCCATAAAATAACAGTGAATATAAATTTAAATTTTTCACATTACGGAATATAAATGCATATAAAAATTATTTATCTATTAATAATCACTTCAATATTATTTTCTCAAGAAGATTTTTCGGACTCAACTTATATTGGCTTAGTCACCAAAGAAGAAATGGCAACTTGGTCAATGAAATATCCAAAGACAATTGCTATTGGATTTGGCTCTAGTTCTCCAATTAATAATAATTTATTAGCTTTTTCTGAAAGAGGACAAAGCAAAAATAAATGGTTTTTTCTCAAACTGAATAATTATTACAATATGAATTTATTTAATAGAGAAATAAATTTTTCACTAATGGGTGGAACCGAAAATTTTTATTTATTAAATATAGTTAATGTTTGGAATATTTTTAATCATAAAATTTATGATGTAATCAATATTGGTGTTGGTCCAGGAGCTACAATTGTACTTCATAAATTTGAATATCAAGAAACAGCATTTGGATTAATATTTGATTTAAATACAACTATTCCATTAAATATTTATAATATTAATTCTACTATTGGATTGAATGTAAAACATATTCTCACTTCTTATGAAAAAATTGATGAATTAGACCCATACAATTCACAAATATTTAACTTTTATATTGATATTAAATTTCCATCAGAACAGATTTTTAATAAAAAAATATTCAATGTGTTTAAGTAATTAATCAAATTTATATTTAAGGATAAAATTAATGGATGATTTCTTAATATCTATTAAATTATTGATGTTATTATTATATGGATCAAACCCAGCATTTTTCCAATCAATTACCTTTAATCCGACGGAAGCATTTATATTTTCAAAAATCACTCGATCTACCTGTATTTTAAATATTGATTTTTTCTCAGATACATCATTAAATCTATCATAATAAATGGTGGCATATTGGTCAATTATCATTTGCTCTGATAATTCTCCTCTTTTTGCATTAGACAAACTAATTTCAAAATCAGTACTCATCATTGTAAATTTGTAGCTAATAAATAATTCTTCAGCATGAGGACCTGCCCAAAACCCCAAAGGATAATCATAACTATAAAAATCATTAATTGGAAACCGATGGCGATAAATACGGTGATCCGTCCAAGAATATTCAATTTGAAATTTATCACTATTCCAAAAAATATTATTTTTTACTAATCCAAACTGATATGCAAACCAATTTCTATTGTTTTTTTCAAACACTAACCCTGGTCTAAATTCATCCATAAGAAACACATTATATAATTTCAAAGATTTTATTGGCTTAATAATTGAAATTAAATTCCACTGAATATTATCTAAATCACCTAAAAAATGTTGCATTGACCAAAAAGGAATAAATGGAATTGAATAACCTAATTCGATCCCCCTATTTCCATAAACTACAATTTCACCAGCTCTGATTTCTAAAAACTTATTGGGTCTATATTGTAATTGATGAAAGGCAAAATATCGATCTATTTCATTCGTCTTATTCCCCATAACATCAATCATCGTTGAATCATTCACACCACTCTTTAATCTGCCATGAATATAATGAAATTTAAATTTTTTATCAATATTCCATTTAAATCCAAAATGAGGTAAACTCGGGATTTTATTTGAAATTATTATTGATGACCGACTTATATCAACTATAGGGTTTAGTGTACTAATAAAAAAAACTAACTGATTATTAACATATTGTAATTCCATTTCTGCAATATCATAATCAAATTTATCACTAATTAATTCATGGCTAGATGCCCATGCGATTCCTTTAGAGGAA
>JACKQG010001739.1_pt1 | contig 29467 bp, 25 predicted proteins | sample 8237621 | NCBI WGS metagenome assembly JACKQG01 (sample SAMN15677084, study PRJNA649215) | marine metagenome | biome: marine; feature: Black Sea; material: saline water; isolation source: suspended particulate matter (SPM) from the Black Sea western gyre | collected 2013-06-09/2013-06-10 | depth... | reverse complement strand
GTAAAAGTCAGGATGATGCCTATGAAGTTGCATTGAAGCTTGGAAAAGATGAAAATTTAACCATGATCAAGCCCTTTGATGATCCGCTTGTCATCGCCGGTCAGGGCACCATTGGTCTTGAAATTTTAAACCAGGTCCCAACGATTGATACCCTGGTGGTGCCCGTATCAGGCGGGGGACTTGCCGCAGGAATTGCAAAGGTGTTGAAAACTGCAGATCCTTCAGTGAAAGTTATCGGTGTATCAATGGAATGTGCTCCTGCCATGTATCATTCCATCAAAACAGGTAAACCGGTTGAAGTCGAGGAAAAAGACTCTCTGGCCGATGCCCTTTTAGGTGGAATCGGTTTGGACAATCAATTTACATTTTCCATGGTTGAAAAATATGTGGATACTATTGAACTTGTCACTGAAAAAGAGATTGAAAAGGGAATCCTGTTTGCCTATCAGAACCACGGAATTCTCATTGAAGGGGCTGCCGCAGTTACCCTGGCATGGCTTTTAAAAGGACAAACCGATATGTTGGGAAACCATATTGCCGGCATTCTGTCAGGTGGAAACGTGGATACAAATCTGATTTTTAACATCCTGTCCAGATATATGTCCCCCAAAAAAAACCCATAAGATAATCATAACATAATTGGAATTTATGAAAATGCTTAATTTTGATGTTTCTGAATACCAACAGCGGTTAAACAAAACTAAAGATCAGATGGCCCAAAAAGGCCTGGATGCACTCATTGTCACAGATCCTGCCAACATGAACTATATCTCCGGGTATGACGGATGGTCCTTTTATGTCCACCAGGGATTGATTATTTTCATAGATAAGGATCAACCAATATGGTTTGGCCGTGAGCAGGACAGTAATGGCGCCCGTATCACCACCTGGATAGATGATAAGAACATCATTGGCTACCAGGATCACTATGTCCAGTCCCAGACAGGTCATACCTATGATTTTGTGGCAGACCTGATAAAAAAATATCAATATGACCGGAAAACCATTGGAGTTGAAAAGGATAATTACTACTTTACGGCAAAATGTTATGAGCGTTTGATAAAAGGACTTCCCAATGGCGTCATCAAAGACGGTGACCTCATAATCAATTGGATCAGATGTATCAAGTCTCCCAAAGAGATTGGCTATATGAAAATGGCCGGAAAAATCCTTGAAAAGGTCATGGATACTGCTGTAAATCTGATTGAGCCCGGTGTCAGGGAAGGAGATGTGGCAGCTGAAGTCTATAAGGCTATGATCGCTGGTACGCCGGATTTTACAGGTGATTATTCTGCCATTATACCCATCATGCCTTCTGGTCAACGCACTACAACGGCCCACCTGTCCTGGACCGACAGGAGGTATGAAAAAGATGAAATTGTCCTGCTTGAGTTGTCAGGTTGTAAAAATCGATACCATGCACCATTGTCCAGAACCATAATCACGGGAATACCGTCCCGGGAACTGGAAAATATTTCCAAAACCGTCATACATGGTCTTAACACAGTGGTTAATTTTATCAAGCCCGGTATCCTGGCCCAGGACATTGAAGCCAAATGGCGGGAATCCATGTCCGGTTCCAGGGTGGTGAAAGAATCCCGTATCGGATATTCTTTTGGCCTCAACTACCCACCGGACTGGGGAGAGCACACCATCAGTCTACGCCCCGGGGACACCACTGTGATCAAACCTGGAATGACCATCCATGTAATGCCGGGCATCTGGACCGACACACTGGGATTTGAATGCAGTGAGGCTGTTTATGTGACCGAAAAAGGATGCGAAACCTTTGCCCAAATTCCGAGGCAATTGTTTATAAAATAAGGGGGATATTTCATATGCTGTATCAACAAAAAAATATGCAAGTCTCATATGGGGAAGCAATTGGGATTCTCCTGCTGGACTCTCCCGTCCCCTTTATACCGGGTGACGTGGCCAATGCCACGACCTACGATTTTCCGGTGCGGTTTAAAAAAGTGCCTGGATTTTCAGTGAAAAAAGCGTTGGGCAAAAATGAAAGCATCTACCCGGAACTTTTAAATGCCGCCATGGATCTTAAATCAAACGGGGTCAGAGCAGTTACAGGGGACTGCGGCTTCATGGCCCTGCACCAGAAACGTCTCAAACAGGATCTTAAAATTCCGGTCTTTCTTTCCAGCCTGTTTCAGATTCCCTTTATTCGCCATATTATAGCGGATAGTGAAAAAATCGGCATTATTACCGCAAATGCCCAAAGCATGACCTTACAGTTTTTAGAATCCATCGGTATCCAGCAAGGCTCTGACCTTTTGGTGGAAGGCCTTGAAAACTGCTCGGAATTTAAATCCGCAGTTTTGGATGAAAAAGGCATGTTAGATTCAAAAAAGATTCAAGAAGAAGTGGTTCAAGCAGCTTTAAAACTGGTCTCAAAAGAAAATCGGGTAAAAGTTATTCTTTTGGAGTGCAGCGTACTTCCCCCCTATGCCCAAGCTGTGCAGACGGCAACTGGATTGCCCGTTTTTGATTATATCACCATGATAAATTATGTGTTCAATGCTGTGGTTAAAAAAACATATAAAGGGTTTATGTAGGAGAAGCACTCATGAGCGTCCTTATATTAACTGAAAAAGAGCTTCGAAATATTGTCAGAATTGACCAGGCATCCATTGATGCTGTTGCAAACGCCTTTTCATGGCTGTCCAAAGGGTTAGTCACCATGCCGCCCATCATGCATATCGAAATCCCGGAACATAAGGGAGATGTTGACATTAAGTCGGCCTATGTCAAGGGGCTTGACCGGTTTGCCGTTAAAATCGGAGCCGGGTTTTTCCATAATTTTAAACTGGGATTGCCTTCAAGCCCGGCCATGATGGTGGTGCTTAGCGCAAAGACAGGTATGGCAGAAGCGATTCTGCTTGACAATGCCTATCTGACAGATGTCAGAACCGCAGCCGCAGGAGCAGTAGCAGCCAGACACCTGGCGCCTGAGAAAGTATTCTGTGCCGGCGTAATAGGAGCAGGAGCCCAGGGTCGATACCAGATGATGGCCTTGAAACAGGTCAGAGATTTTAAACAGCTCATGGTCTATGATCTGGACCAGAGTCTCTTAGATCAATATGTAAAAGATATGACTCAATTATTGGATGTGGAGGTGATTGCTGCCCAAAATGTGAAAGAAGTGATCACCCAAAGCCAGACAGTGGTTACCTGCACCCCTTCCAAAAAGCCTTTTCTCGACCCGGCCTTTCTCCATCCGGGCCTGCATATTACGGCTATTGGAGCCGACCTGCCGGAAAAACAGGAAATCATGTCAGACGTGTTTGCAAAAGCAGATATTATTGCCTGCGACATAAGGTCCCAGGGTTTTTCAGTGGGCGAATTGTTTAATGCCAGATCAGACGGCATCCAGCTGGATGAAAACCAGGTACTGGAACTGGGCGACATCATATCCGGCAGCAGAAAGGGCAGACAATCCCAGGAACAAATCACCATTTGTGACCTGTCCGGTACCGGGGTCCAGGATACAGCCATTGCCGATCTTGCCCTGAAACAGGCTGAAAGTTTGAATCTTGGCATTGAAATATCCATGGATTAAATCTGCAAACTTACTGTATCAATAATATCTTGTAATGCATCTATAGATGCTGTTGCAGCCCTTTCCCATCAGGGTACCGACTCCGGCTCGGGTCGACTGAACCCATTCAAGATGTTCATTTAATACTAAGCCAATAATGAAGTTTAATCTGCGGGCGAAAATAAATAACCGGTTGCATTTTGATATCGTTTAATGTGGAAGAATGGCCATCAGCAGCACTAAGAGCTTATAAAGTTGAATTGAAATTTCAAAATTAAAAAACCGTCACATACTATATGTGGGGTTGCCCATAACTTTTCTAAAACCCGGACTATGAATGCAATTACTCACCCTCAAACACCAAGAGGTTCAATTTTAGGTAAACATATATAATTCATCTCGATCATACTGAAAATCCATCTTTTCAAAGATTGCTCGATCTTTGTCCCGCGAAAACAATGATGGCCACCCCGATAATAATGGTGGTGCCACCTGTTATGGTAATTAAATTGGGTCGTTCACCCAAAAATAGCACCGCACCAATGATTGAAGATACCGGCATCAGGAGTAGAAAAGGCATTACCTGGTTAACGTTATATTTCTTTAAAATGTGATACCATATTCCATATCCGACTGTGGTCATAATAACGCCAAGGTAGATTACAGCTCCCCATCCTACGATGGTTGCACTCTTGATAGATTCGAGATGTCCGCTTTCAATCAAGAATGAAGCAATAAGCATCTGTGGACCTGCAAAAAATGCAATCCATGCAATCAGTTGGAATCCAGTGATTGAGGCCATTTTTTTAATCATGATCTGACCGAGAGCCCAGGTAAATGCACCCAGGATAACCAAGAAGATCGAAAACAGTTGATTTTGCAGACTTGGTGCCCCGGCGATTAATGCGACACCGACAAGTGCCAAGGCCATTCCCAAGGCTCGTATCCATCCAAGATTGTCTTTTAAAAATATTGCGGCCAATAATGCCCCGAACGGGACCTCCATTTGAACCACCAAAGCCGCGGTAGAAGCATCTAATCCCTTTAGACCGGTGAATGTGAGGCCATATTGGATCGTAGCACTGACCAACGCCAATAGAAAAAGAATTCTAAATTGTCCTACGGGTGGAGAGTAAAACCAGCATAGTATCAACGCCGCCAAGGAAAATCGCAGACTCATTAAAAAAAGCGGTGGAAATTCATTTAAACCGGCTTTTGCAAAGGTGAACCCCATGCCCCAAATGATAGGTACGGATAACGCTAACAAAAAATCTTTTACAGTAAGTCGCAATATGTATATCTTTCAATTATCTTCCATTAAAAAAACTCTCTGAATCCTTTAACAAAATAAGGAATAGAATTCAAATTCATATTTTTATTGGACAAAGTGAATTTGCTCACATACTCGGGTAAAGAATTTTTTAAAATCCCCAAAAAATAATTTTGTTCTATAAAAAACCCCGGGCGGTCCCGGCGTTTATTCCCCCACGCTGCATGCGTACCCCAGCATACTCTTCCAAAAACAATTCTACGCAATATTCGGAGCAAAAAAACAGGGATATTTCATTAAATGGCTTTATAGACTGTTAACAAGACAGGTGAACGGCATGCTTAAACAGGTCAGAGCGCTGCGGAAACCCGCATTACTGCATTACGCAAGATCTGGCGCTTCGGAAGAATGACCTGGAACCGATACTTGATCTCCAAGCTATACCGTTCACCCGCAGTTATTTTATTCCTTTATCTTCAAATATGTCAAGAATGCGTGTTTTTATTTTTTTGTGTAAATAACAAATTCTTTATGGCCTGCTCCTTGCCGGCCATCACCCACTGCAACAATGTCACCGGCACTTTGGGCTTCCCACTCAGGTTTATGCTCGGTCGGACTTACGATCATTTTTCTTTCTTTCCTGACTTTCTTTCTCCTCGTATTCAGATCTTCCTTGAGGCTGAGATTGTTGTGGTTTTTGAACTTCCTCCAGGTCTTGTATCTGCGGATGTGGCTGTTGAACCTCATGTTGTCTCTGCGGCCGTTGAACTTCAGGTTGCTGCTTCTGATGCTGCTGAACGATAATTTTACCGAATAGCTTCATTTTCTTCGTGAGTATAGATGGTATTATCAAACAGAAGTCAAATTCCTTAATTTTACCGTGCGTTTCTTTCACCAGTCCGAGCTTTTTAAGATTTGCCATGACACAGGATATGGTATGGATAGATTTTTCAATTTCAGATTTGAAATTCCATTATATGGCGAGGCCAAAATTAAATTTTCAAATTTTCCATTACAGCATAATTGTAGAAAAGATTAACAGACCTCATTGGAGAAAAAGTGGCAACTTGTTTGATATTCACTGCTATTCACACAATGCAATTCCTATGATTGGGAATTCTGTCAAATACAATACGACCACCTTGATGTAAATAACCAGGCAGGGGAAAACCAAGTTATGCCATTGTGGCAGCTGGAACCTGCTCTAAAAAACAGGCGGTTTTGATGGAAGAAGGCGTATTGGGGGTAACAGGGGCAGGGGAAATTGTCGGAAATACCAATATCCTTAATATCGACACTTTTCTCTATTTGACAAATAATTTGAATAACGGATAAAAGCTTATGATCACTAAATCAAGACTGGTTTTTATCCATTCTGTTTTGAATATAATCTTTCGTTTGTTCTGTTACACCGGCAATATGAGCGTAATCTGACCATTTTTTTACAGCCGTTATGACTTTTTCAAGGCAATCGTTGATTTTATTCTTTGACATGCCGCATTTATAACCCAGTTTGAAGATTTCTTCCCTGCCGGGAGCGCGGCCTTCTCCTGCCAGAGACATTGAATGTTCACCACCAGGACCTTTGGAATATATTACATCGTATGCCGGAGTTAGTTTCCACTCCCGGTTCGCATCAATCATGAAAGCAAAATTTTTCACATGGTCATCCCGGTTATTTGCCGATACATTGAAAATCATCTGGAGAAATCCCCGTTCAAGATCCTGGTGATTTTTTGTAAGATCAAGAATCACTTTTAAAAATGTTTCATAATCACATCCCGGAACTCTAAAATTTGAATGTATTAAACTGCCAAACGATTGGACATGAAACCGTTGATCCGTCTTCCTGTCAAATCGTTTTATCCCAAAATACCTGCCTTGGGGACTCAATTCAAAAAGGCGGGTTTCCGGCATTAAAATACCTGCTTCTTTCGCCATAAGGGAATAAGCATACTCGACGGCTCCAGATTCTGGAAAATCTTCTTTTGCATTGAACTTGACAATCCAATGTTCAAAACCTTCCGGCAGATCATCTTCACCTGAAATAATGTTTTTATTCTTAATACCCACCAATACTTTTGGTCTTGCCCCGCCAGGGCTTCCCCCAGCCTTCATCAGTTGTGGAAGGACATCCATGGTATGCCCTTCCATAATTTGCCGGGATTGTTCGGCAAGCATTTCAAGATCAATAACATTGTCTGATTTCTCATGAATGACGGCTGGTTCATACGTAAGGGCACCCATTGTAGATTTCCCCAGGAAAGAAAGCCTGTCCAATACGGAGAGTCTGTCTATATCAATGCCCTGCTTTCTTAAAAAACGATCCATGAGCAGCAGGCCCCAACCATCTGGTAAAGAATCATCAAACAGTCCAAAGATCGGACCGAAATCAGTGTCTTTATGCTTGTGCAGCCCGGATTCCGGAGGAAGTTTATATGGAGACAGCCATAAAGGATCTGAAAGAAAGGAAGCGGCATACTCAAAAAAAAATTGATTTTCAGATTGTGCAATCGTGCCCACAAACAATTTTTCTTTTTTTGAAAAATTCAGATAAACATTCAGCTCTTTCAAATGGTCCCCCGTTTTGAAATTTTTCTTTCTTTTTTCTTAAGCTCTTTTAATGACTGAGCTGCCGGCAAATTCAGCAGTGATTCGGTTTCATCAAGGCGACCTAAAGCATGAATTAATTTTAAAAAGTGATTCAAGGAAACCTTACCCGTTTGTTCAAACCGTCTCAGGGATGACTGAGTTACCCCGGAACGAAGTGCAAGGGTAGAGCGTTTCCATTTTTTTAAAAGACGTAAAGTCTTTACCTTTTTAGAAAGATCAGTTGATGTTTCTTCTGGTGTTTTAAGTGTGAAGTTCATTTTATAATTGTTAATATAGTATATATAAACTGGAATATTTATAAACTATGAATAATATATTGTCAATTATTATTTATTCGAATACAAGACCCATTATCATTTTAACAGGGTTTATATTTCCATTTACATATGATAGAAAATATCTGAAAATTCAAAAGATAATAATGGTATAAAATCTGGGGGATGCCTTCAAGATGTTTCATTTGTTAGTTTTGTTTCCTTGAATTTGATATCCATGATCTCAAGCTCTGCAAGCAGAGGATCATAAATTTCTTTGTAAATCGGTATGATTACGCCATGGTGATTGATTTTCCCCTCTGCCACCATTTTTGCGGCTATGGCCACGGGCAGGCCAACGGTTCTGGACATGGAGCTGTCCCCCCCAGGAATACCTGCATTAATCATTGTGGAGTTTATCTTTTCTTGTCTTCCATCAGGATATCTGGCAGTAAATTCATGATGCTGCACAAGAAGATCCTTTTCATTCTCATTATAGACCAGTTTTTTTTGAAGTATGTGGGCAAACATATCAAAGACAGAAGCCGTGCCAATATTTATTTTTTCCGCATTCAAAAGACCCAGCCATTCGAGTTTTTTAAGTATAAGAGAATGTTCGGAAATTTCCAGGTAACGGGCAATATCTTTTATGACTTCAAGCCCTGGGCTTTTGACAATCTTTGCCAATACCTGTAAGGGTGTGACCTCATTAAAATCAAACCTGTTTTTTTGATTTAAAAGGTCTAATTTTTTAAAGTAATCCCATGTTTCACAGGAGCCGATATTCCGCAATGTACCCCGAAACATGTTCTTTACCGAGTTTATCCCGTAAAGATCCATATAGGGAAGAGCATCCCGGTTGACATAGGCTTCCAAAACACCGGCCCCGGGAATGGTGATCAGATCATAATGCCTGAAAAGATCCTGTCCGGATACATTTATAATCTTTCCATCCAGAAGATACCGGCCGTCATTGTTGGCTGCCAGCATGACGCCATCAGGACTCCATGAAAATTTATATCCCAGAGGATTGTTATTGTTTTCAGGGGCAGGAAGTCCTCCGCAGTATGAACAAAAACGGGTAACCTCTCCTCCTGCCATTTTAACTTCATTGATTATTTTCATTGCCGCCATATGGTCTATGCCAGGATCTACACCCATTTCATTGAGAAATACAAGCTTTTTCTCCCTGGCTTTTTCATGGAACGCCTGCATCTCTTTTTTAACGTATGAAGCGGTTATCAGATGCTTGTTAAGCTCAAGACAAAACTTTGCAATCACGGGGTGAAAAACCCATGGGAGAAGGCTGACAACAACATCTGAATCTGCAATTGTATTCTTAAGGGATAGGTTATCATTCACATCAAGACAGATTGCATTTCCGCCTGGATTGTCTCCCACAATTTCTGCAGCCTTGTTTTTAACCTGGTCTGCCACTGTAACATGGAATCCCGGCTGATCCAGCAAATATTGAACAGCAGGTCTTGCAACCAGTCCTGCACCTATAATTAAAATTTTCTTCATTTTATTTCCTTCTCAGGATTTGATCATTATCTTTTTGGGGTGATCCTGAATCCAGTTTATGACCCAGGATATTGGAAAGACTGCGCACGTCATCATTTTCAATCTTTTTTACATTATCCACGATCCTGGATGCAATATTGGAAAAAGAATTTTGATCCGCAATCAGGTTGATTTTGTTCTCAATCATTGCAAGGTCCATGGGGTTTGCCGGGTCACCCAGGGGAGTTTTAACAAATTTTTCAAAATCTCCTTTTATTGAATGTATCACAATCCTGGCAGGAGAAAAGTCTGGAAACAGCCGGGTGAGTTCCAGATCCTCATAAAGCCTTATCTTTTCAGCAAAACATATAATTTCTTTTCTATGAATGAGATCAAATTTCATGGGACAAAGCGCCTCTTTTCCTTCCACGGCAGCAGCGGCCATGGCGTATTGCACACTATACTGTGCTCCCTCAAGGGTTTCAGGGCAGGTCTGGTTTGTCAGCATAAGCGCTCTTTTAAACAGAAAAACATCAATGCCTGATATCTGTTCTTGTTTCAAATCATGGATATCCATTAAAATTAAAAGCGCGTCAATTGCACTGTGAATCCAGCGGCAGCAGGCATAGGGCTTAAAATATACATTTTCAATGGCATAATTTTCCCCAAGTCCTGAAATTATTTTTTTTGAATCATAAAATCCTGGATGGTCAAGAATATCCAGGGGTCCTGAATAATTATTTTTGGCAAGCATAAGTGCTGAAAGTCCGGTTACCGTTGACCAGGGAATCCCTTCTTTAACATTGTTGCCCATGATTTTACTATACCCGGAAGCGGATAATTCAGGTGCCTGAACCCCGGCAATGGATATTGCCTGGGCAAGTTTATGGGGAGAAAATCTGTACAACCAGCCACCCGCTGCAGCAACTCCATATGGACACCATTTGCCAGAGGATAGTGTATCAAGTTTTTCATGATCCCTGGCCGATGCAACTCTTACTGCAATTTCATAGCCAATGACCACTGCCGTAAGAAAATCTATCCCACTGGCGTCTATCTCTTCAGCCACGGCCAGTGCTGCAGGAATTATGGCAGCTCCGGGATGGCCCATGGCCTTGCGATGACCATCATCCAGGTCAAGGGCACTGGAAAAACTGCTGTTAACATAAGCTGCTCCTGGGGCATTAAGGAACTCTCCTGAGAACCATACTGAAGAAGTCCCCGTGGAAAACAGATCTTTTGCCATATCTTTTGCAGCCTTTGATGAAACCATTTTAAATCCTGCCAGAGAAGCTGCTGCAATATCAATAATACATTTTTTAGCCGTTTCAAATGCTGTAGCAGGAATAATATCCGAAGAAAAACCGGATATGAATTCTGCCAGAATTTCCGTTGTAAAACCAGATAATTTTATTGATTTCAAAACAGGGCTCATTATAGCTTTATTGTTTTCCGTTTGAAATACAGGCCCAGATCTTTCATCTCTTTTAACACAGGGATGTATATTTCAGAAGACAGGGGACGATGCACTCCCTTGGCCTTTATCTTACCATTAAGAATAAGTTTGGATGCAATGGCAGCAGGCAGGGAAACAGCCCTTGACATGGCAGAGTCTCCCCCGGGGATACCCGTGACAAGCATGGTACAACTCCTTTTTTCCCTTTGATCCTGGAATTGGGCAATGATCTCATTGGCTACAATAACCATATCTTTTTCATCCCGTCCATAGGACATCTTCTTTAACATGAGATCCACAAGAACATCTGCATTGGTCCCCCTGGAAATAGTAATTTGACTATCATCAAAAAGGCCCAGCCACCTGAGTTTTTCAATGGAGTCTGAATCCTTTTCCATCTTTAGAAAATCCACCGCCCTTTGCAAAATATCGTCCCCTGAATCAGCTTCCATGAGAGATGCTGTAAACTGAGCATAGCTTGTTTCCTTAAATTCTTTTTCCCGGGTATTGTCAAGGAGATTGAGCGCTATCAGTGCATTCATTATGCTGCACCACCCCGGGAACCGCAGAACGCCTCTGTATATTGAAACATCATCATCCAGACCAAAATGTTTCACATATCCTCTGCAATCGCGGTTGGGATATGTTTCAAATCTTCCGATCCCTTCCAGATTCACTGACCCGGGGTGCTGGAATAGTTCTTTTGCAGGCACATCAATTTTTTCCCCTTTTTCAAGATAAACGGCCGGAGTCCTGGCTGCCAGGATCACACCCATGGGGCTCCAGGAAAACTTATAGCCAAAGGGATTATTATTATGCTCAAAAGAAGGGAGGCCCGCACCATAGGATCTGAGACTGATAACTTTGCCGTTTTGGGCTTTGACTTCGTCGATCATCTGTTTGGCACCCATATTATCCAGCCCTGGATCTTCACCAATCTCATTTAAAATCAGGATATATTTTTTTTGGGCTTCTGTGTGCAGCTCATCCATCTGGGGGCTGATATAGGAAGTTGTCACCATGTTTGTTTTATGTTTTAAACAGGCTTTTGCAACAGGGATATGCATTAAAGGCGGTATCATGCTCATCACCAGATCCGCATTGCTCACTATTTTGTCTAAAAGATCCAATTGATCTATTGTCCAAGCGACCGCGTTTCCTTTGGGTCTATTGTTAATTAATTTTTCAGCTTCATCTTTTTTTATGGAAGTGAGTGTTACTTCATATCCGCATTTATCAAGAAAGTAATCCACTGCAGGTTTTGTCACAAAACCGGAACCAAGAACTGCTATTTTTTTCATTGATTTATTGTATTCCTTTATTTTTATACTTTACCGGGTTCTAATATATACTGATTTGGTGATCCAAAAAGGGCAACCTTCTATTAACAGGCATTTTCCATCTCCTGCCAGGCATGCTTTGACAGTATTCCCTGATCCATCATCTTTTTTCTTATTTCAATTGTTTTAAGCCTCCAGGGAAGTTTATCCACTTTAAGGTAAGCTGCTCCATAATGGCTGAGATTTGATTTTTCATTCTTTTTTTCCAATAACTCCACATTATGGGAAAAAATTTCTCCTGCACTGTCACAGGCTTTGCCCAATGAATCCTGAATATCAGGGGAAAAAGATCTATACTTTTCTTCTGAAATAAAAACCCCCAGAATACTGGGAATATCTCCCAGCAGGGTAACGTACCTGGCATATTCGCAATACCCGTTATGATAAAGCAGTGATTTCATGGTGGGCAATAAATCCACTTCTCTGTTTTTCAGCGCATCATTGACTTTTGACCAGGGTATGTTTACGGGAATCGCTCCCATATTTTTCCAGAATCTGGCAAGAACATCAGATGCATATATTCGCACCCTCAATCCTTTAATATCTTCCGGAGAAATAATGGGTTTGCGGGAAAGAAGAACCTTTTCCATACCACGCATCCAGTTCCATTTGGGATTTAATACTCTAATGCCATTTTTAAGTAATCGATTGATGATTTTTTCCTGAAAAAAACGGGTCTTTAAAAATGCCTGCCTGTTTTCTTCGCTTCTGAAACAATATGGCAGGACTAAATGTTTTAATGAAGGAGCCATTGATTCAAACAGTTCAATTACTTCTATAAAAAGATCCAGGTTCCCCTTGAACCCGTATTTGATCTGATCGGCAAAAGTTCCGAATTGGAACGGACCCATCGGGTTCAGGACAACAGCACCATTGGTATACTCTATGATTTCCCTTGAAAACCAATGCAGCCCATGGTTTTCAAGGCCTGCCACTGCACTGATAATATGTTTTTGCGCAACTGATTCTTCCTCTTCTTGAAATAAATAATTTAAAGGAATTTCCAGAATACTGCAAAGCTGGGTCAGATTTTTTATGGATATGGTGGCTTTGCCATTTTCAATTTTTGAAAGCTGTCCCTGGGAAATGTCTGCCTTTGATGCAAGGGTTACGGTGTTTAATTTTTTGTTACTGCGCAACTCCCTGATTTTTTTTCCCACATTTTCCTGAATTAAAGCTTCCTTAATTACCTTGTCTATTATAGCCCCAGGCATTTTCCCCTCCTGTTAAGATAGAAAATGGTATGAAAATTGAAATTAAAAATTTTGACCATCCCCATTAATCTAATTCTACAATTTTATAGACAATTTCCATACCGCGTTTTTTTATTTCCTCAATAAATTCAAGGGGAGGAACATGTTTAACAGGAGATAAAACACCTGGCTGGTTAATTTTTCCTTCAAGGATCATCAGTGCGCCAATACTTGAGGTAAAGCCAACCGTTCTATTCATGGCAAAAAGCCCTGTTTCAAGATCCCTGTAATCAAGAAGATCATAGGTGATTTTCACTTTTTTCCCCTTTTTAAGCCCCCAGGCCTCAACTCTTAACAGGGCAAGATCTCTTTCTGTTTTTCCAAATTGAAGTCTTGGTGTGAGCCATTTGGCAAGAAAATCTCTGGGCGAAATATCAGCATTATTTATTTTAATGGTATTGTCTTCCAGCAGACCCAGATCCACCATGGTTCTCCAGAATCTTGAGTGCCCCGGCCATCTCAAGGCAAAGCGACCCATCTCCACAAGCTCTTTGCCCAGACCAAAAATTTTTACATACCTTTCTGAATCCCCGTTAGGATATGCTTCCACTGCACCAATGTCAGGGAACTCAATCTCATGGATATTCTCTTCTCTAAAAATTTCATTGCCCGGCACAATATGAAGCCTACCGTTTTTGATAAGCCGTCCTTCACGAACATAAACGGCCAGCACCCGGTCAAAAATCCAGGAAATTTTATATTTTATGGGACTTGTGTCGGCACATTCAGGTGCCGGCACCCCTCCGCCATAGGAGTACAACCCATGAACCACATCAAGTTCGTCAATGGCAAGACGTCCCATGACAAGGTCAATCCCGGGATCAAGCCCCATCTCAGGAAGGATAATGACACCCTTCTCTTTGGCAAGGTCATCCAAACCCTTTAAATCATAGGTGTAGTTTGAGCTGACAAAGGGAATACCCGTATCAATTGCAGACCTGGCCGCTATCAATGCCAGCTCAATGGGCAGCATGCAGATAACCACATTGACATCCAGGCTTAAAAATTTTCCAGCCAGATCCTTTTCTTTTAAGATATCCAGCCTTATGGTTCTGGTTTTGGAATATCCCATTTTGTTCAAATAGTCATTGGCCTGGTCCAGGCTGGTATTGCTTTCAAAAATATCAGCAGCAAAAATCCGGCTGATAATCTTACTTTGTTCCAGATCATGAATAACAGCTTTTCCCTGTTGTCCCATGCCAAGTACAATCGCTTTCATTTTTCCTGTATCTCCATTAATTGATCTGTACCTGATCCCATATCAGGCTTTTTATACTATAAATTTTTCAATCTTGGATCCAATGCATCCCTCAGCCCGTCTCCAAGAAGATTAATTGACAGAATTGTCATCATGATAGCAAGACCTGGAATGGTTACAAGCCACCATGCATCTGTAATATATTCACGTCCCTCTGAAAGCATTCTTCCCCATGTGGGCATTGGAGGCGGAGTTCCCATGCCAAGAAAGGAAAGTCCGCTTTCCCAGATAATAATATTGGCAACCCGAAGCGTAGCAAGAACAATCAAAGGGGAAATAACATTGGGAAGGACATGACGCAGAATAATGATTAAATCCGGTGTGCCGATGGCCCTTGATGCTTCCACAAACTCCTTTGTTTTTATGGAAAGAACACTGCCGCGGATCGTTCTGGCATAGGTAACCCAGTCAGAGATGCCAAGTACAATAATAAGATTGAAAATTGAGGGACCCAGCACGGCAATAACGGAAATGGTAAGCAGCATAAAGGGATACGCCATGAAAACATCTGCAATGCGCATGATAAAATGGTCAATTTTTCCGCCATAATAGCCGGAAACAAGGCCTAGAAAGATTCCAGCAACGGATGCCACTAAAACTGCTGAAAACCCGACCAGAAGAGAGACCCTGCTGCCATAAAGCAGTCTTGAAAGAATGTCCCGCCCAAGATTGTCTGTGCCCAGAATATGTTTCCAGGTGCCGCCATCCTGCCAGACAGGCGGTGAAAACCGTGCCATAAGATCCTGGTCAAGGGGGTTGATATGAAAGACAAGGGGAAATAAAACACTGGTAAGAAGAATGAGTAAAAGAAGAATTCCTCCGGCCATTGCGCTGGGACGTTTAAGAATATCCTTCAGTACTTCAAATGCCCTGTGTATATTGGGCAAAAAATCTTCAAACATATCGTCTATAAGTTTTGATTTTGAATCTTTTGATTTCATTTTTCCTCGGAATAGCTAATCTGGGGATCCAGATATACATACAAGATATCAACAAGAAGATTTATTCCCACAAAGATGAAGGAAAATACAAAGACTATGCCCTGCACAAGGGGATAATCCCTGCCGAAAATTGCCTGTATCACAAGTCTTCCAAGCCCGGGCCATGCAAACACTGTCTCAATGATAACAGTGCCTCCAATTAAAAAGCCAAACTGCATGCCCGCAACGGTAACCAGGGGAATGAGAGCGTTTTTCAATGCATGTTTATAGATGATGACCTGTTCCTTAAGTCCCTTTGCCCGGGCCGTGCGGATATAGTCCAGGCTCAGTACCTCCAGCATAACCGATCTTGTGAGCCTGGCAAACATGGCCATGAGACTGAGTCCCAGTGATACGGCAGGCATGATGAGATGGGCAAATGTTCCCCTGCCCGATGTGGGCAGCCAGCCCAGATGTATGGAAAAAAAAAGCATCATCATGATTCCCAGCCAGAAATGGGGCATGGAAATCCCCAGTAAGGCACCGAACATACTGCCCATATCAAGCATGGAACCTCTTTTGACTGCTGAAAGAATCCCCAGGGGAATGGCAAGAACCAATGCAAATATCATGGCAGAAACGGCAAGCTCAAGACTTGCCGGAAGTCTTTCAATGATCAGTTCCATGACGGGCACATGGTAATATAAAGATTCACCAAAATCGCCCTGGACAGCTTTTATGGCAAATCTTGCGTACTGGACATATAAAGGATCATTAAACCCAAGCTGCTCTCTGAGTTCCTCAATTTCCTGATAACTTGCATCTCCGGGCAGCATAAGCATTACAGGGTCTCCGGAAAGATGGATAAAGAAAAAACTTATCATTGAGATGCCCACAATTACGTAAGCCGTGTGCCACAGTCGTTTTAATATATACCTTAGCATAATTTTATAAGTAAGCTGTTTTTATTTAAATTTATCAGGGAAAGTCCCTTAAAAATACAAAGGACCTTCCCCATTGAGATTTTATCTAATTTTTGGGTTTTGCCCAATACATATTAAGAAAACCGTCCCTGTCCCCTTTATAGGCGACCTTGTTTGAGACACCAAATACTTCAGGAATTACATAAAGATATGCCCAGGGGCAATCTTCATAGAGCACATGATCAAGTTTATTGTAAACCTTGGCCCTGTCGGTGCGATCAAGTATGGTTCTTCCAAGATCCAGAAGCATGTCAGCGCTCTTGTTCTTATAGTAGTAGTCCCGGCTTTCTGAATGAAATAAAGAGTACATATAACGATCAGGCTCTGGCGCATCATCCCACCAATAGATATACATCTGATGTTTTTTGCCTTTATACCGTTCCCACATAACTGCTCTTTCAAAAGGTTCAAGCGTTACCTTTATTCCTGCCTTTGCAAGGTTTGCCCCAATGGCTTCAGCCTGTTCCTGGATCTGGGACATATAGGTTGGATAGGCAAGACGGACTTCAATTCCATTGGGGTGCCCTGCTTCCGTAAGAAGGGCCTTGGCTTTTTCAGGATCAAAAGCATAGGGCTTCAGATCAGGTGCACTGCCGAATGTCCTGGGGCTGATAGCGCCGTTACAGATAATAGCCTTGCCATCAAAAAGGGCCTTGTTGATAAGTTCACGGTCAATGGCATGGTTTATTGCCTGCCGTACACGGACATCATCAAAGGGAGGCTCGTAGGTATTTAGACCAATATAGGGCATTACACCCATTTGAGAGGTGAGATATGCTTTGCCGGATTCTTCAATACTTTTTCTTTTGTGAACGGGAATTCCGCTCACCACATCAGCTTCTTCCGTGATAAGGGCCGCAACCCTGGCAGAAGCTTCAGGAACCGTTTTAAAAACAACTTTTTCATAATAGGGTTTGGATGCATAATACCCTTCAAATCGTTCAAGGATTACGGAATCACCTCGGATCCATTTTTCGAGTTTGTAAGGACCGCAGCCAATGGGATCAGTATTGAATTTTGTATCCCCGACTTCTTTGATGTAATCAGGCGGAACAATGGGCAGATAGATGGCCAGCATATAAAGGCCGGGGGCAAAGGAATTTGTTGTCTTGATTTCAAAGGTTAAGTCATCAATGACCACTATTTCACTAAAGGCTGAAAGTTTTCCCTTGTGCGGAGACTTGATTTCAGGGCTTTTAATTCTGTCAAATGAAAATTTCACAGCCTGAGCATTCACAGGTTCGCCATTATGGAATTTAATTCCCTTGCGCAGGGTAATCCTCCAGGCCAGGTCACTGATCTGCTCCCATTTTTCTGCAAGAGCAGGTTTTACAGATGCATCTTCCTGGGGGTGGAACAGCGTGTCATGGATATTGTAGCACACGCTCATGGTGTTTTGCAGGGAAGATCGCATCAAGTCAAGTCCCACAACCTCTGACTCCTGAATTACAATCAGGGTCTTAGCATCCCTGGCAAAGCCTGGTGATGCCATCATAAGACAAAGTAGAATACCAATTAAAATAGATAGATACTGTTTTTTCATAAAACTCCTCCTTTGTTATAAGTTATACTTAAATCCGACCTGTACAATTTGCGCCGGATGTTTAAGTCTTCCTAAGGGAACCGGTTTTATTGATTGGGCAGGGGCGGAACCCATAATTCTCCATCCTGGTAAAGATGGCAGGCAACCATGTGATTCTTTTTGACCTGCCTTGTGTCTGGTTTTTCTCTGGTACATATATCCATGCAATCCGGGCATCTTGTATGAAAACGGCATCCTGCAGGCGGATTGCGCGGTGAAGGTACATCACCTTGAAGTATCTTTCTTGTCCTGTTTTTCTTTTTTGGATCAGGAACGGGAACGGAGGATAAAAGAGAAATAGTATATGGGTGAAGCGGCTCATTATAGAGAGGGTCTACAGGTGCAATTTCTACTATTTCACCAAGGTACATCACTGCAACCTTGTGACTGACATGGCGGATGACGCCAAGATCATGGGATATAAATATATAGGAAAGATCCATTTCCTCCTGCAATCGCTTTAACAGATTCAGCATCTGTGCCTGTACGGAGACATCAAGGGCGGAAACGGGTTCATCTGCAATGATCAGCTTTGGTTTTAGAATCAGGGCCCGTGCAAGCATTATTCTCTGGCGCTGCCCACCTGAAAATTCATGGGGAAATCTTTTCATATGTTCCGGCAGCAGCCCGACTTTTGTAAGCATTTTTTCGACTTCCTGTCTGCGTGATGCCCTGTCCCCTATTTTATGGGTTAATAAGGGTTCTTCAACTATTCGTTTAACAGTGAGCCTTGGATTTAAAGAACCAAAAGGATCCTGAAATATAATTTGTATCCCCTGGCGCAGCTTTCTTTTTTCATAAGGCTTTAGAGCAAACAAATTCTGACCCTGAAACCATACCTGTCCGGAAGTGGGAGTGATAAGATTTAATATTGTGCGACTGGCAGTAGACTTCCCACAGCCTGATTCTCCCACAAGACCTAAGGTTTCTTTTTCCCCAAGAGTGAAGGAAATCTCATCCATGGCATATACATATTTCTTTTTACGGCTGAACAAACCTGCGGATACTGGAAAATGCTTACTGAGTTTGTATACTTCAATAAGATTAGACATGATCCACTCTCCAGCATGCAACATTGTGTTCAGGATATATTTCACGAAGTTCAGGTCTTTTCTGGGTACAAATATCCACGGCCATGGGGCATCTAGTATTAAACTTGCAGCCCTGTGGAAGATTCAGAAGACTTGGGACATTGCCCTTTATTTCATAAAGCTCATTTTCATCTGTAGCACCTGTACCGGGAATTGATTTGAGAAGGCCCATGGTATAGGGGTGCAGGGGTTTTTCAAACAGCTCCAATGTTGATGCGCTTTCCATGATACTGCCTGTGTACATGACCATGACCCTGTCCGTTATTTCCGCAATAACGCCAAGATCATGGGTGATCATTATGATGGCCGTTCCAAGCTCTTTTCTTAATTTAATCACCAGGTCCAGAATCTGCGCCTGTATGGTTACATCAAGGGCCGTAGTTGGTTCGTCTGCAATGAGAAGCTGGGGCTGACAGGCAAGGGCCATGGCAATCATAACCCTCTGGCGCAGTCCGCCCGAGAGCTGATAGGGATACTCTTTAAGGCGATTTTTAGGTCCTGGGATACCTACTTTTTCAAGCATATTGACTGCTTTTTCAAGGGCCTGTTTTTTTGACATATTCCTATGCACCCGATACACTTCTGCAAGCTGGTTTCCCACAGTATAGACAGGATTTAAAGCTGTCATGGGTTCCTGAAAAATCATGCTTATCCTATTCCCCCGGATACTGCGAATCTCTTCGTTAGAGATCTTCAGTAAATCAGATTTGTTAAACATAATCTGTCCTTGTTCAAAAAACGCGGGAGGCATTGGCAAAAGGCGTAGAATTGACAGGGCAAGGACACTCTTTCCACACCCTGATTCCCCTACTATTCCGAGAATTTCCCCTTTTTTAACACTAAGGCTGACTCCATCAACAGCCTTAACAATCCCTGAAGAGGTTTTAAAAAAGGTATGAAGGGAATGAATATTCAGCAAACTCATATGATTTTTCTCATATCAAGGGAAAAATTATTCACAATAGAAATATTTAATTTTGATATATCAAATATTTTAGGATTATTCAGACCATATATAAGGTTTATATTCCTGTCAAGCATAAATATTTTTTAATATTATTTCATTTTTATCCTCTTTAGTTTCTGCTATATATGGCTTATATGGATGTCAACAATAGCGTAGATGGATAAAATTTAAAGGAAATCAAATTATGTATGGATGGAGAGGAAAACTTCTCAGAGTCAATCTGAGTACAGGAGAAATTATTGTGGATCAATTGGATCCAAAGATTGCCAGGGACTATATCGGCGGCCGTGGCCTTGGTATCTATTTGATGAACCAGGAGCTTGATCCCCAGTGCGATCCCTTTTCGCCTGAAAATATGATAATCATGGCCACGGGCCCCTTGACCGGCACAAAGGCCCCCACAGGTGCCCGCTACATGGTTATGACAAAATCCCCCTTGACAGGCGCCATTACATGCTCAAACTCAGGCGGAAAATTTCCAGCAGCCTTTAAGCAGACAGGGTTTGACGCTGTGATCTTTACAGGAAAGGCAGATAAGCCGGTCTACCTTGTCATTGAAAACAATACTGCCCGGCTAAAACAAGCCGGTCACCTCTGGGGAAAAACCACCCACGACACTACAGATGCACTGGTGACTGAAACCCATGAAAACGCCAAAGTGGCCTGTATTGGTCCGGCCGGAGAAAATGGCGTTCTCTTTGCCTCGATCATGAACGATAAGGACCGGGCAGCGGGCCGGTCCGGTGTGGGCGCAGTCATGGGAGCCAAAAACCTGAAGGCTGTTGTCGTCATCGGGGATCAGGAAATTCCCATAGCTGATGACGCCGGGTTTAAAGCCATCAATAAAAGATTGATAGATGCCTTCCGTAAAGCTGCTAAAGAAAATCCACCGCCTTTACGTCTCCACGGCACTGCCGTGACCGTCATGGCCACCCAGAACTACGGGGTTTTACCCACCAAGAACTGGCAGCAGGGTACCTTTGACAACTGGGAAAAAATTCATGGCGAGACCCTGACTGAAAAATACCTGGTCAGCAATTCAGCCTGCTTTTCCTGCCCCATCGGCTGTGGCCGAAAGACCAAAGTGGAAGAGCCGGGATTTGAGGGCCAGGGAGAAGGACCGGAATATGAAACCGTATATGCCATGGGATCCAATTGTATGGTGGACAATCTGGCTGCCGTGACCAAAGCCAATTATTTGTGCAATGAATACGGCATGGACACCATAACCATGGGTGCCACCATTGCATGTGCCATGGAACTCTACGACATTGGCCTTCTTACTGAAAAAGAGGTGGGTCGCACCCTTGAATGGGGAGATGCCAAGGCACTAGTGGAACTGACAAAACAGACGGCATTCAGGCAGGGATTCGGAGATCTTCTTGCCCAGGGCAGTTATCGTCTGGCAGAAAAATACAACCGCCCCGAACTTGCCATGGTATCCAAGAAACAGGAATTTCCCGGCTATGATCCCAGGGGTTCCCAGGGCATGGGTCTTGCCTATGCCACCTCCCCCATTGGCGGCTCCCACATGCGTGGAGATCCTGCTTATTTTGAACTTTTAGGAGTTCCTAAAGTCATTGATCGTTTGGAATGGAAGGGCAAAGCCAACCTGGTCAAAATCTGGCAGGACTTTTTCTGTGTCATTGATGCTGCAGGGCTCTGTGTGTTCTATTCCGTCAGAAACCTGGGCAACTCAGAACTGGAAATGCTTCCAACAGGTATTCTTGAGTTGATCAATGCCGCCACGGGCGCAAACTATACCCTGGAAGAACTGGCAAAGGCCGGCGAACGGATCTCCAATGCCGAACGTCACTTTCTAGTCAAGGCAGGCTTTACCAGAAAAGACGACTCCCTGCCGCCCAGAATGACAAAGGAGCCTCTGCCCGACGGCACCTCCGGGGGATCGGTCTGCCATCTGGATGAAATGCTGGATGACTATTATGCCCTCAGAGGCTGGTCCAATGACGGCATACCAACCCCTGAAAAACTGTCGGAACTGGGCATTGCCTGACCATGTTACCATAAAACTCTTTTCCACCCTGCGGCAGTACACCCCTGGTGAAAAAGAGTTTTCTCTGCCCTGGCACTCCAATATGCAGGCTCAGGAGGTTCTGAATATCTTAAAAATCCCGGACACAGTTGAACGGGTCATCCTGGTCAATGGCCGGTACAGCGAATCAGACAAAAAACTGTCTCCCAATGACATTGTCGTCCTCTTTCCTCCTATGGCCGGAGGATAAGAAAAGTTCTAAATCAAAAGACTATGACATTTTAAATCAGGACTTCAGCAAACCATCCCTGGCCACCAGCAAAGTGTCAGATGCAAGGCGACAAGGAGCGACGACTGAGGCGTATAAGCCATACACCGCAGGGAGGAGCGATCGAAGGCAACGTAGCAGGTGGCACTTTGATGGTGGATCAGGGTTATCTAAAACTTTACAGTTATTAAATATCCTGTTACAAATTAATCAATTCATACTTCATTAAAACTGTGAGCGGATAAAAATCAAATAACATAAATTGATTTATTATTGAGGTAAGTTTATGGAAGACAAGGGAACAAAGCGAAAACTGGCAGCAATTTTCAGTGCAGACGTGAAAGATTACACCAGACTGATGCAGGATGATGAATCTGCCACTGTCGCCACCATAACCAATTATCGTGATCTTATGTCTGCCCTGATCCTTCAGCACCACGGCCGTGTTGTGGATTCGCCGGGGGATAATCTCTTGGCTGAATTTTCAAGTGTGGTTGATGCCGTGCAGGGTGCTGTGGCAATCCAAAGAGAATTAAAAGCCAGGAACGCAAAACTGCCGGACCGCCGAAAAATGGAATTCAGGATCGGCATCAATCTTGGAGATGTGATTATCGAAGGGAACCGGATTTATGGAGACGGTGTCAATATTGCTGCACGCCTGGAAGCATTGTCTGATGCCGGCGGTATCTGCATTTCCCGGACCGCCTATGATCAGATAGAGGATAAGCTGCCATTGGGGTATGAGTATATGGGAGAACAAGTTGCCAAAAACATGCCAAAACCCTTACGTGCGTACAGAGTAAATATATGGCCGGGCGAAACAAAAATAGATAAACGCATGCCTGCCCCAAAAAAGAGCAGGCATCAAAAACGTTTCAGTTTTTTGAGAAAACATAAAAAAACCGATCAGCAGATAAAAGAGGCTAAAGCTAAAAAACAAATTAGATCCAGAAGACGATTTAACAATCATTTAAAGATTTATCTTGGAATAATCGGATTTCTTTTAATCATTAATATCCTGTCATACTCAGGTCGAATCTGGTTTCACTGGCCGGCACTGTGCTGGGGCCTGGTGTTGTTTATTCACTGGATGAAGTATTCCTCTTCCCATCATCCGGAAGAATAACAGGGCCATCGCATGTAGTTTTTTTATGATTAGCCCTATACCTGTTCAGGCCAGTTTGCCTTTCCATCGCTGGATGGGAAGAATAAACCCTGACATTGCATAAAATTTTATTAAAAGCTTAAACACAATATTAAAAACAGACCGAACATCATCAAAGCTGTTTTCCCGGGATATTTTTCAACTAGGAAACAAGATATAGCAACACTTGAAATAAGGCTCAGAACAAACACAATCACGAACTTTAAGGCACCGGGCATCCATAGAACCGGAAGCAATGCCAACTGGAAAGCATTGATAAAGATATAATGGCTCAAATAAACATTGTACGAACTATTGGCCATTTTCTCATTGAATCGGGAAGGTTTGTTCATAAATTTAAAAAACAGGGAGACAAAAAATACCAGGGCTGTAATACATACAAAATTTAAGACTAACCAGAACATCAGACCAAATAGCTCTTCAAGATGCTCAGGACAGTTTATCATCTGGTCTTTAACCATAAAAAACAACACCAGCACAAATAATAATAGGCCTCCCTTTGCCCGGATATGACCCGTCAGCCATTTTCTCTCAACCCAAAGATTTTTGTATGCCACAATGCCGAGGATAAAATAGCTTGTGTGTAAAAAGATCCTGGATATGCGAAACTGAACCAGGTTTCCCAGACTCACCCAGGTTTCAGGATTTGAGATGCCTTTTGTCATTGCAAACATGGTCATGATAATAATGGAGGACCCCACAAAGGTAATCAGGCCGACACACAGGATAATCTTGACATCCCGGCTAATAGAAGCCTTGTGGTCGATATCTTTCAAAGTTTTAATATCAAACCAGGAGGGCAGCGCATGATACAGGCACCCAAAGATCACAAAAAACAGGAACAATAGTCCCAGAAACCACATGTAGCGCTGGTAAAAAAGAATGTTTTCCATTACCACGTCCATGGGTGGTAAAAATCCAGTATAAAATGTAGCTGCATTCTTAAACATGGCCTTCCACACGGACCAGAAACTTTGTTGGATCACAAAACCATTTCTTGTAAAATGGTATACAAAAGGCAAAACAGGGCAAATAAAAAGAGTACAAAAAAGCCAGGGCAGTCCCAGTCTTTTTAATTTCGCCTTTATATATGAGGGCAAAGATTTTTTTTTGGCAGATAACAGGAAAAAATATCCAGCCAGAAAAAACAGCGATGGCATTAAAAATCCATCCAGGAATGTATTGATCCCCGATACAAAGCCGCTTTTGCTATCCATTACAGGCCACCAGTCAAGGCCTATATAACTGTTGGCTGCATGCTGGATGACCACACCAAACACCAGCACATACCGAAGGTTATCTAAAAAAAGAACACGATTTTGAGATGGATGATTCATTTTAAAACTCCTTTTAATTTAAAATTTTTGTTTTCGCAGATTTAAATATCATTTAATTTTAAGGGTGTCCGGCAATGATACGGCTGGACAGAAAAGTTCTTATGGTCAATTTTAGTCTGGACAGAAATGGGCTGTAATCCTGCAAGATTTAGTGGTATGTAATAATTATGAAAGCTTTTAGAAAATATAAATTCTTTTTCTTTGTTTTTATTTTTTCCCTGTTTATACAGCCTTGCAGCCCCACGATGGGCGCCCCCATATCCCTTGAAGGAGAAAATTTTAACGGCAGATATATTGGGGGAAATATTGAATTTTTAAATGAGCAAAAATTGTTTTTACAATTAAGCCCCAACTGGAACATTGACCCTGTTTTTACTCAAAAAATGCTTTCAGGGGAACTGCATTCAGATTCTATAATTAAATTTGATTTTATGGCGTTAAACCAGGGCTATAAAGCTGAATTATCCTTTTTTCAAACCCCTTCAAAGAAAGATGTTGTTACGTGGGGCATAAATGATATTTTAAAAAAAACCGTATCTGATTTATTCGTTCAATCCCAAAAAAGTATTTTCCGCCTTGACTTTACCCCCCATTCCTGGTGGATCAGATTTACAATTATTAATCAAAGCAAAACACCTGTTGACCTTGTCCTGGAACTTGATAAACATTTTTACAGCTCTTTTGATCTGTTTATACCGGGTAAAAATGGGTTTACCATGAAAAAGGGTAATTTCCCCCAGAACCTTGATCAAAGAGAATTGCATTACAAGACCTTTGCATTTAATTTTACTGCCGCCCCCGGATCAAACACTTGTTACGCACGGGTGGATTCATGGTTTAGGGACATTGTCCCCGTACGCATCTGGACAAAAAATGGATTCTTTGATCATATACAGCACAATAACGCCCTTCTTGGAATTTTTTCCGGTGTTTTTTTATGCATCTTTTTTTACAGTATTTTTATTTATTTTATCGTCAAAGATATCAGCTATCTTTATTTATCCTTTATGACTATTTCAGGCTTGATGCTTCATTTGGCGTCTTCCGGATTCGGGTTTCAGTTCCTATGGCCCGAAAATGCCCTTACAGGATTCTATGTCATCTGTCTGGGTCTGCTGTTCTCCTTTATCTCTTTTCTCCTTTTCTGCCGGTCATTTATCAATATCAAAGTTATCGCCCCCAGGACAGACCGGCTGATTCTTTTTCTGGTGGCACTTTTTTCCATCGCCGCCATTGGAGCAATCTTCCTGCCGCTTGATCGTATAAAACCTGTACTTTTTATCACCATGATGATCAATGATATGTATTACCTGATTTTGATATATCCTGCTGTTTTAGCCATTAAAAAAAAAATCAGGGCAGGCAAATTTTTAATGGCAGGGATTTTTTTGTACCTGATCTCAAATCTTGAATGGATCTTATCCAACCTTGATATTATCCCTTATCACTATATTGACTATATCCATATCAAAGGCCTGGCCTTTCTTTTAATCATGGCACTGGGTCTTGCCGATAAAATCAATTTTATGAAAAAATCTTTGGCACAACTGAACATCAGCCTTGAAGAAAAAGTAGACCTTCGCACCCAAAAATTAATGCATACAACCCGGGATCTTCAAATTGCCAATGAGCAGCTAAAAGAAATGGACAAAATTAAAACCCGTTTTTTTTCCAATGTTTCCCATGAGATTCGCACCCCGCTTACCCTTATTTCAGCTCCTTTAGAAGCCTTGTTAAATGGAAGTATAGGAAATGTTTCCAAGGAGGGTTTTTCCATTTTAAAATCCATGCAGAGAAATACAAAGCGACTTCTTAAACTGGTAAACGATCTTCTGGATTTTTCTAAAATAGATGCGCAGAAAATGGTACTTAAAATAAGTCCATGCAATATTTCAAGTCTTGTGGCCTCCTGTGTGTCTGATATCGAGCCTGCTGCTTTGACAAATGATATAGAAGTTTTTTTCAAGGATAAAACCAATGGCATAACCATACCTGTTGATCCTTTACTTTTCGAGAAAGCAGTCTTGAATCTGCTCTCAAATGCCTTGAAATTCAATCATAACAAAGGCAGCATTCAAGTTGTTTTATCCCTGACAAAAAATAGTGTGAACATCCTTGTTAAAAATACTGGGATAGGTATACCAAAAGATAAGCAACAGATAATTTTTCAACGGTTTTTGCAGGTGGATTCCTCTTCCACCAGAAAATATGAGGGAACGGGAATCGGACTTGCCCTTACAAAAGAGATAATTGAAATGCACAACGGGCAAATTCTTGTGGAAAGTGAACCGGATAAAGGTGCCCGGTTTACTATTATCCTGCCGTTTCATTTGCAGGGAGATCTGAATTCTAAATCCCATCAAAGGTTTTCACAGGAATTGACTAAACCCTCTAAAACCATACTAATTGTGGAAGACAATCCAGATATGCAGGATTTTTTAGATAAACTTTTAGAAAAAAAATATGCCACTCTGACGGCTGCCAATGGCCTTCTTGCACTTGATTTAATGGAAAAAAATCACGTGGATCTGATCCTTGCAGATTTGATGATGCCTGGAATGGATGGATATGAATTGATCCTAAATGTCCGTTCAAAAAAACAATACCAGGACCTGCCCATTATGATCCTGACAGCCCGGGCTGATATTTCCGATAAACTTTCAGGCTTTGATAAAGGAGCCAATGATTATTTAACCAAGCCTTTCAGCCCGGACGAACTCATGGCGAGGATACGATCCCAGCTTAAGTTTAAATCACTTCGGGAACAAACCATTGCAAAGTTTGATCAAAAAAAGACACAAAAAACAATTACACAACAAACCAAAGAAAAAATTGATATTGTCAAAGCATTTATTAAAGAGAATTATGCCGAGCAGATCACTCGGGAAAGCCTTGCCTATGCCGTTGACATGAGTCCTGACCACCTGGGAAGAACTTTTCTGCAGCAGTCTGGTGTAAAAATTTCTAGTTTCCTGAACCAGATTAGAATTGAGAAGGCTAAAATACTGCTCAAAGGCACGAACAAAAAAATTATTGATATTGCCTTTGAAGTCGGATTTGAAAGCCTGAGAACCTTTAACAAGGTCTTTTCCTCAATGGTTCACGACAATCCTTCAAACTATAGAAAAGGCAGGGGATCTAACTCTTGAAAAAGTTTAGATGCCGGATCTGATTCAACGACAATACGGATACTGTCATAGGGAGTGGTTGAGTTAATGAAAAAAGCGCACCAAATGAATGGTGCACTTTTTTTTGAGATCATGGATCATGTCTTGAGAATTTTGAATCAACAATCCACCTTTTTATGTAAAAAAATGTATTGGTTACCTTATGACTGGCTATGCAACAATCTTTCTGGCAAATTCAATGGCCTTTTGCTGAACTGAATCACCCAATGCATCCGGTGTTGAGCAGGAATCAATAAAAAGTTCCCCAACATTAATCGCCTTATGGTATTTTTGCATACGTCCAAAAGCTGCAACCATGCCTTCTGCATTATCGTCATATGGTCCAGCTCCTGTTGCAATAAGCGCCTGCCGCCGGCCATCGATAAGTGATGCATGATCCGGCAGATTATAATTGGTATAAAGGCTGTATGTTCTGTCAATCACCGCCTTTATCTGGGCAGAAAATCCCCAAAAATATAATGGAGAACTAAAGATAATCAATTGTGAATCGATCATTTTTTCCAAAATTTCCCGTACGTCATCTTTTTGAACACACCCTATGGTGTCTGGTTTTTCCTTACACTTGGCGCATCCCAAACAGCCTTTTAAGTTTTTGGAATGTAGGTAAATACTATCAACTTCATGACCGAGGCCTATCAGTTCTTCTTCAACCCAGGTTAAAACCCTGGCAGTATTTCCTTTTTTTCTGGCACTTCCCTGTAATATTGTTACTTTCATCGTACCGCCTTTGTTAAATGTTGTTTTTCGTTCAAATTATTATCTATTTTGTGTGGAATGATTTATATCATTCTTCAATTCATTATTCCAGTACTGGAAGCAAATTTATCATTTGTATCTTCTCACTAACCCCCATGCCCTTGCGGGCACAACAAAAAATGAAAGAGTAATGAGATGTGAGATATGAGATGTGAGGGGGGATAGACTGATGGTTTTTTCTCACTACTCAAAACTCAAATCTCACTACTTTCATATAAAAATTCTGAAAATCTAAGGCAATTGTTATGAATAAAGTTCATTCTGATTTAAAAGCAGTACCTCTTGTTGAGGTGAGCAGGGGAGATATTGTTGAGAGAATTCATTTCGGACATATCGCTGTTATTGATGTTTCAAAGGATATTATTTACTCTAAGGGCGATCCCTATAAATACACATATATGAGATCATGTGCCAAACCCATTCAGGTCCTTCCTCTTCTAAAAAGCGGTGCAGCCAGATTTTTAGATTTTACTGATAAAGAAATTTCAATATACCAACCCCTGAAAAACTGTCGGAGCTGGGCATTGTCGTCCTCTTTCCTCCTATGGCCGGAGGATAGGATAGGTTCTAAACTCTGGGTTCCCTTGCTGCGCGTATAACCCAGGAACTGATGGCTGTCCAAAGTCCTTCTTGACAATACAATCTATATCTTATATCTGGTCTCCGATAGTGGGTTTTTGAAACCAGTTTTTTTATTATTTATTGATTGAGAGGGAA
>JACKQG010001738.1_pt1 | contig 29477 bp, 50 predicted proteins | sample 8237621 | NCBI WGS metagenome assembly JACKQG01 (sample SAMN15677084, study PRJNA649215) | marine metagenome | biome: marine; feature: Black Sea; material: saline water; isolation source: suspended particulate matter (SPM) from the Black Sea western gyre | collected 2013-06-09/2013-06-10 | depth... | reverse complement strand
ACAAAGCTTCTAAACGCATTGTTGGAACGAGTGCAGAACGTTCAGGATTAGCAGAAAAATTATCATTATCCAGTTCAGGTGTTTCAAAAGCTAATTGTAAAACGTATTATAATTTTGATCAAACATCAGGTAATTTAGTAAATCAAGCAACTACGTCAAATGGTTATACAAACGGAACAGGTTCGAGTGGTGATTGTTCAGATTATTCAGGTGTGACACGAGATCAAACAGGTGCAGTTTCAAAAGCATGGTCGTTAAGTGGTAGTGATTCGTATATTTGGTCACCACAAGCCATATCAAATAGCACTTATAGTGTGTGTGCGTGGGTATATCCTACAACAATATCAGTTGATCAAACTATTATGGTCGATGATGCTAGTAATGCTCCTACTGCTGGTGGTAGTGCCACACGATTAGATTTAAAATCTAGTGGAAAGTTTGCAATCGAAGATTGGAGTGATGGTTGGAATGCCTTAGAATCCACAACTGTTGCTACTGCAAATAATTGGTATCATGTCGCTGTGACTGCCACCACATCAGAAAGAAAAATGTACGTTAATGGTGCATTAGAAAATACAGGAACAGGCTATTCAGTGACTCATGCAACAGGCACAAGAATTGGTGGTGATGGTTATGGTGGTGGCATTATTCAGGAATTTAATGGAAAATTAGATGAATTTTCATATTGGGACAAAGTTCTTAGTGCAAGTGATATACTAACAATCGCAGGTAAACCTAATGTTCAAACAAACACAATCTTTTCAGAAACAGATACAGGTAAAGATTTTGTATGGAATTCAACTACGAGTACGTGGACAGAAGTAGCTTAGGTAAACAACTTGGCTAAAGTAAGTCAGGTCTTTCAAGACGATATTTTTCAAACCAATTCTTTTCAAGGTTCATGGGGTGATGTTGTATTTCAGAAGAATGTATTCCAAAACAATGTATTTGATGTACCGAGAACTATAACAAAAATATTAAACGAATCATTAAACAATACAGAAACAACAGTAGCAACAAGAGAATTAATAAGACTTGTAAATGAGTCAGTATCAATACAAACATTTAGATTAAAACTTAGAGCATTAGTTTATCATGTTGTAGAGTCTTCATCTATTGCAGATACAGAAGTAAAGAAACGTGGATTAATACGAGCTTTCAACGAGTCATTAAACAATGCTGAAAATATGTTGAGATACAGAGCAATCATTAGACACTTAGCTGAAACAGAACAGGCAAGTGATACACCTGTAAGACTTAGAGGACTAGGAAAAGTAATAAATAACACAATAAGTATTGCAACTGGTTTTATAAAATCAAGAGGAATAATTAGAAAAGTTTCAGAGATGATTACAGTTGGATTATCTTTTGCACAGTCAAATGTATTCCAATCCAATGTGTTTGGTAGTGCTGTGAAAGAGGTTTCAAAAACACTAGGTAGAGTAAAAACAATATCAGAAACATCACAATTATCAGAAGGTAAAAATTCAATACGTTCAATTAAACGTATAATTAACAACACTGTCAATATATCTAAATCTCTAATATCATTGAGATCATTAACCAGAACTGTAAGTGAATCCATTTCAGTTCAAACATTCAGAGACAGGTTAAGATCTATAACCAGACATGTTAACGAGTCAATTAATTTATCTGAATCATTAACAAAACTAAAGACAATCACCAAATCCTTGACAGAAACAGTACAATCAGTAGAAGGTAGAATAAGACTATTAACATCAATAAAGGTTGTTTCAAATAGTATAAGTGTCTCAGATTCATTCACTAGATTACTATCTATTAGAAGATTGATTAATGAGTCTGTTTCTATACAAACGTTTAGACTAGCACCGAGAGTATTAATTAGAATAATCAATAACACAATACAATCATCTGAGACCTTCTACAAATCATGGATTAAGAGAGTGAATGAAACATTGAATGTTGGTTCAAACAGATTATTCCAATCTATATACCAATCAAACGTATTCCAGCAAGGTTTAGAGTATGTGAAATTAATGGGAAGAATAAGACTGGTAAACGAAACACAAAGCGTGGTAGAAGGAAAGATAACCTTGAGGTCTTTAGTAAGACATATTGCAGATACAATTCAAACATCAGAATCATTAGTGAGATTAAGATCTATATTAAGATTGGTTGCAGAGTCACAGAGTATCTCAGAACCATTAGTTAAATTAATGACAATGTTACGAGTTCAAAACGAGTCTATATCAGTTCAAACCTTTAGGGAAAAATTACGTTCTATTAAGAGGGTTATTTCTGAATCAATTAATTATGCAGAACAGATTAACAAACTTAGAGGATTAGGTAGAATCATTAATAACACAATACAATTATCAACCTCTTCATTCACAGCCAGTGGATTCATTAGGATGCATACTGAATCAGTTTCAATCCAAACATTTAGAACGCCATTAAGAGCCCTAAGAAAAGTAATAAATAACACAGTAAGTATAGCAGAAACTCTAGGAAAAGCAGTTAGTAGAACATTTGGTGAAACAGTCCAATCATCTGAAACAATAATTAGATTAAGAGGATTGACTAGACTAATAAGTGAATCAATATCAGTACAATCATTCAGAGATAGGTTAAGATCTATTAGAAGGATAGTTAATGAGAGTATTAATTATGCAGAAACATTACCAAGACTTAGAGGATTAGGTAGGTTAATCAACGAAAGTGTTAGTGTATCAACTTCATTTGTATGGGCTAGAGAATTAATAAGACATGTAGTAGAATCAGTATCAATCCAAACCTTTAGAGTTGCTCCAAGATTATTACTAAGAATAATTTCTGAGACTGTTAATATAACAAGATCAAGGCTAGGTGTATTCCAATCTATATTCCAACAATCTGTGTTCCAAAGTGGATATGAAACATCTATGATTAGAGGACTAGGTAGAATAATCACAGACACTGTTAGTGTTAGTGAGTTGTTTGGAAGAGCAATGTCTAGGTCATTCATAGAAACAATACGTGTTAATGAAGCAACTAACTTTGCACGTTCATTAGTAAAACATCTAGGTGAATCAGTTTCAATACAGACATTCAGAACCAGATCTAGAGTATTAGTTAGAATGATTAATGAGTTTGTAAGAATTAATACAGCCACAAACTTTGCTAGAACATTAAAGAAACATGTATTAGAATCAGTTTCAATACAAACTTTCAGATTAAGAGCAAGGGCAATGATTAGATTTGTCAGTGAATCTATAAGCATATCTGTAGGTGTAATACCAAGAAGAGCATTAACAAAACTAATTGCTGAATCAATATCAGTTCAAACATTCAGAGATAGGTTAAGAGTTTTAGTAAGAATGGTAGGTGAGAATATGAATATATCTCACAGTGTAATAAAATATAGAGATAGGTTCAGAACACATGTAGAGACAGTGAGTGTAAGTACAGCCACAAACTTTGCAAGAGATCTAACTAAACATATAGCAGAATCTATTTCAGTTCAGACATTCAGAGAAAAACTAAGAATATTAAAGAGGGTCATATCTGAAACAGTTCAATCATCTGAATTATTTGGAAGAGCCATGGCTAGATCATTTACTGAATCAGTATCTATACAATCATTTAGAACAAGAGGTAGAATATTAATTAGATTAATCAGTGAGTCATTGGAGATTTCAACTGTCGCAAAAACAATACGTGGTAGAATTAAACGTGTTAATGATAAGATACTTGTGGGTGCACCAAGAATATTCCAAGTAATATTCCAATCAAGCGTATTCCAACAGGGTGAAGAATACATAAAACTACTTACAATGTTAAGAGTTCAAAATGAATCAATATCAGTTCAGACATTCAGAGAAAAACTAAGAATAATAAAGAGAGTGATATCTGAGACCATTAATATTTCACACACATTCAATACATTAAGAGTGTTGAAGAGACATATTAGTGAATCAATATCAGTTCAGACATTTAGAGATAGACTAAGAGTAATGGTTAGGACTGTTATGGAGAATATGGAAATTACCGAAAACATAACAAGAGCAAGAACTATGTTAAGATTGATTAATAATAGTATTTCTGTATCTGAATCAATAACCAGATTAAGAGGATTGGTGAGATTACTTAATGAATCAATATCAGTTCAAACCTTCAGAGATAGATTAAGAGTTATAACTAGAATGATTAATGAGACTATCAGTATGCCTGAAGCATTTAGAAAGTCTTGGACAAGATCATTTACAGAAACAGTACAGGCTGTAGAAACACAAGTGCATCTAAGTGTGATGTTAAGATATATTACAGAATCAACTAATATGTCAGAGAGTATATTAAGATTAAGAGGTCTATTCAGAGTGATTAATAATTCACTAAGTGTATCTGAATCCATCATAAGATTAAGAGGGATATTTAGAATCATCAATAACTCACTATCTATGACTGAATCAATAACACGATTAAGAGTATTAGGTAGAACCATTAACGAGTCAGTATCAGTTCAAACATTCAGAGATAGGTTAAGAGTATTAAAGAGAGTGTTGAATGAGAGTGTCAGTATACCTGAAACTAGAATACGAATAAGAAACATCATACGAAAATTGACTGAAACTGTTAGTATCTCAGAAATAGATATACCAGTAAGAGGTCTATTCAGAGTGATTAATAGTACAGTCCAATCATCTGAAACAGTAGGTAAATTGAGATCAATATTTAGAATTATAAATAACTCACTATCAATATCTGAGTTAACAAATAAGTTGAAACATATAACTCCAAAGGTTAATGAAATAATTCAGTTATCTACAACAGTTGACACTGCTATGGGTAAAGTGTATGTCATAATAGAGTCTATATCAATCCAAACCTTTAGAGAGAGAATAAGAACCCTATTAAAAGTATTGAATGAGAGTGTAAGTATTACACATGTAATAGCAAAGAAACTACAAGATGGATTAGTTAGAATCACTAGAACACTTAAAGTCAACAGAAGAAATAGAAGTTCAAGAACACCTCAAAGATCAAAATCAACTAGAATACATAGGTCTGGAGATACTGAAGTTGAAGATAAAGACAAAGACGGTAAACATTATAAGAGAGATGGCTCTATAAAAGGTGAAGGCTAATGAGTATGAATATGACAGGCAGAGGAACATCCTTTGTAGTAAAAGCAGGTAGTAGAGCTACCCTCCAAATCACCATTAAAGACTCTGGTGGAACTGCAAAAAATCTGTCAAATAATGTCACGTATTCGTCAGGTAAATGGAAGGTATGGAAGCCAGATGGAACACTTATTATAGATGGAAGTATCACATTTGCAGATAGGGCTAACGGTATTGTTACATATGCTCTAGGTAATTCAGATACTGTTATAGCAAATGCAGGTGTATGGTCAGGAGAAGTCGAATTAAAAGACTCATCAAGTGTCATATCAGAACAAACGCAAACTTTTAATTTCACCATTGAGGAGAGTTATTAGAATGACAGATATAAAAATAGTAGCAAGTGGAACATGTGCAGAATGTGGACACTCTCAAAAAGATCATGAGGGAAACACAATTTGTGATGTAGAAGGTTGCGATTGTACAAATATAGGTAGTTATTGATTTAGTTACACATATATATGGGAACATATATTATAAATTATGTTAAAACTTGATGATATAAAAAGTAAAGTTTATTTTGAATTTAGACGTTCCCAAATGGAAGCCATGAGAACTGAAAGACTAGGTGTAATACACGTTTCAGATATAATTAAACCATGTATGAGAAATGTTATTTACAAAAAAGTATTACCAGAACAGAGATCTTCAACAGAAGATATGAAATCATTATATTTTGGACAGATTGTACATTCTAATTCTATGATGTCAGATCCAGAACACCATGAAAAATTCTTAGCTTATGATTATGTTAGAGATGAATCTTTAACAAGGGAGGAGGCTTTAGAAATCCCAGAAGAAGACCCAAGACAGTTAGATATTATATATGGAAGTATTGATGATTTGATACAAATAGGTGATAAATGGGTTATTTGTGATAAGAAAACCACAGGTTCTATAGATTATTTTGGTAGGTATAACTCAAAACCAAGTGAATCACATGTAGATCAGATAAATCGTTATAGAGTTTTGTTGAAAAAATGCTATGATATTGATGCAGAGTTTGGATGTGTCATTTATATTTCGAATAAAATTGAGAAGGAAAAACGAGATGCTCCTATACCACATGCATTTAAACTAAAACCTATAGAGGAAACTCTTAAAGATATGATTGAGAAATCAAGAATAATTAAAGATTCTATGAGTGATGGTACTTTACCAGAAAGAACTAAGTGTTTTCTTTGTGATGGTATGTGTCCTTATGCTTCTCTTTGTTTTGAAGATAACAGAACAAATTGGGCTAAAGAAGTAAAATGACTATAAGACATATTTCACCCCAGTGTAAAACTCACAGTCATGCAGATTGCAGAACGGTGCAGAAAAATTCACCTTTAAGATGTGAATGTATATGTCATAAACTGGTAGGAGAATAAATGAGAGAAAAACCTATGATTTTTACAAAATGGATATGGATTATTCCAATTATCATATTTTTGTCAACTATGATTTATGGTACTGTGTTCTATGAGACACCCATAATTCAAAAAACAGTTGAAGGTTGTGTTGAACAATACTATGCTTCAACAAGGGTATGTCCATAATGGCTGATTGGGGAAGTGGAAACTATCCTATACAACCATGCCCTAAATGTAAAAAGAAAGGTGGGTATAACTGGACATGGGGTAAAAACGATGGTCATAGTAAAGGGTACTCAACCTGTAAATCATGTGGTGCTAAATTTTGAAGATATATTTTAATGGAAATAATAAGGCTCATATGGAAGCACTTGAACAATGTAAAGTAAAGAATGTTATGTTATCTTTCAAATATTCGTATGCTAATATAACCAAATTTAGAGACAGGTTTGAAAGTATATTTGTAGTTGCAGGTACAAAAACAGAACCTGATAGATACCATGAATTATTAAAAAAACATAAAGAATCATATGATTTTGCTACACAGTTTGATGTGTTTTATGATATGGATTCAACAATCAAGTATCTAGATAAAGAAAGAGAGATGGGTATAGACTGGACAATACCAGTTTTACAAGAAAATTATCTTAATCATATATCTAGATTACGTCCAGAACCAAACTCATATGTTTGTCTTGGGGAAGTAAGAGGTAGAGCAGAGACAGAAGACCAAGTAAGAAAATTACCTGCCAATCTAAAATATCATGGACTAGCCAAAGGAAGATATATTTCACAAACAAAACAGTTTGAATCATTAGATACATCTGGATGGATCTCTGCAGCTATGTCAAAAAAATGTGAGATATGGAATAACCATTCAACTAATGTTATGTTCTTTGGTAATAAAGGTAAACAAATGATACCTATGTTAAACCATGCCTGTGAAATTCATAAAGAATATCTGGATATTATAGGTGTGAAAAAAGAAGATATAATAAACAGTGAGTATTATGCTTTATTAAAAGCACCGTTCGCATTATTATACATGCCAATGTGTAAACAATTAGGCGTGTTTAAGGAAAATTTTAATCTTTAAATATTTGTTTTATTTATTGATTTATATGGATGGAGATATATTTAAGATAAAACCATTAGATAAACATGCAGCAAAGGTAGTGGTCGATGGTCACAAAACTGTGTCACCTTTTAACTCTGCAAAACATCTGAAGACAGCGAACATACCAGCCTTATGTGATCAATGTGTATATCGTTCTATAGATTCAGGTGGTAATGGTAAGTGTCCTAAGTATGAAGCAGGTGCTATGTGTGCCATAAGAAAAGATTTTATTGCATTGATAAATGAACTAGACACACGAAACCCAGAACATGTAAAAACAATGTTAGATATGTTAGCTAAGCTAAGTTTTGAGAATGTATTAATGGCATTAACTGAATCAAAATTTGATGGAAATATACCTGATAGAAATACAAAATCTGAAGTTAATACACTATTGAAAATCATCTCAACTATAGGAGAAATATCCAGTAAGATAGTTGTTAGTGAAGAACAAAAATTCAATAAGCAGGGAGATATTGAGTCTATATTTAGACAGATAAAAGCTCAGAAGACGGTGGATTAATGCCTCAACCAAAGAAAGAACTTATAGAGGAGAGAAAGGTTTTCATGCAGAGCATCTTAGACTGTGTTCATAAACCAAGTGTGTTTAGTGATATGTTTTTAGGTCATAAATTATTCGAATATAACAAGCAATATGTTGATTGTGAAGAGCGTTTTATTGTATACCGTTCTGGTAGACAGGTGGGTAAAACAATGTCAACTGCTGTTAAAACGATTCATTTTGCATTCTTTGCTCCATTACTATCAGAGACCGTAGATCATGAGTGTATCATAGTTATTGCTGCACCGACTCAGAATCAGGCTGCTATCATGTTTGATAGAATTAGATCATTGGTTATGAGAAATGAGTTTCTTAGAGGCTATGTTGTAAGAAATACACAGACTGAATTATGGTTAAATTTTCTTGATAACAAAGGTATGAGTAAAATTATCACAAGGGCAACAGGTGAAACAGGTACTGGACTCAGAGGTTATTCACCACATGTGATTATAGCTGACGAATGTTCTTTCATTAAGACAGATATACTTAGGGCTTTCTTACCTTCTGGTATGGCTACACAAGCAAAGGTATGGTTAACTTCCACACCGTTTAGTAAGAATGGTTATTTCTATGAAGCATGTCAAAATGCTAAGCCTAAAAACCCTGAAGGTATGTGGACAGAATTTCATGTAAAATCAACAGACAACCCATTGATTCAACAAGACCCAACATTTATTGAAGAGATTAAAAGATTGACTAGAGAAGAATATACTCAAGAGGTGGAAGGAGAGTTCTTAGATATTGGTGATGCATTAATTCCAAACAGTTTGATAACTGAAGCCATAACAGATGGTAAACCAAGAGGTAAAGTGAGATATTATATGGGTGTTGATGTAGCAAGAACAGGTAGAGATGAAACTGTATTCACAGTGATAAAGGTTGATGATGATGATTGTGTTTTTGTAGAAGAAGTTGAAGCTGAATCACAATCTAATGTTGTGCAAGTTGCTGGAAAGGTTTCAGATATGGTAAGAGATTATAGAATAGAAACAGTATTTATTGATGAGACTGGACTTGGTGGTGGGTTAGTTGATATTTGTAGAGAAAGAGATATACCTGCAAGGGGTGTTGTATTCTCTTTACAAGAGAAAGCAAGTATGTATAAAAACCTTAGACTGTTATTTGAGAATCATAAAATAAAACTAAAACAAATAAACAAATTGGTATATCAATTATCTTATCTTAGAAGAGAGTATACTGAAACTGGTGTGATGAAAATTAAATCAGATGAACATGATGATTATCCTGATAGTTTGGTTTTGGCGTGTAAAGCTGTATCATCTGGTGATACATGGCATGTCATAAATGTAGGTAAAGCACTTAGAGAATCAATATTTGGTTAAATATAAATAGTATGTTAGAGGTACATATATATGGTCAAAACTGAAAGTGAACCTATCTCAGATAAAGAGATAGAGGAAGAAACAGATATTGAAGATGCTAGAGTTGAAAAACTTAAAACACTTATAAATGATTTAGAGAAATCTAAGAAAAAAAAGATACCAAGAAGTCCTTCACGAGAAAATAATTTACAAACACGAATAAATAAACCCATTGAATGGAAAGCATTGAAGCAAATTAAAAGAGATGGTACTGGTTATGGTGATTTATCAGTAACCAATGTTATGCCTGATATGGTTAATCAAGATTCTGAAACATATGTAGGTGCACCAGCAGAAAAAGAAGAGAAAAAAGAGAACAATAGTCAACCTTATATACAAGAAATCAACAGAGATGGTAGGATGAACAGCACTGACTTGAACAAGTTAAAGAATACTAAGATAGGAGATCACATAAATTATTTTGATAATGGGGTAAATGATAATGGAATTATAGCCAAAATGTCCAGTAGTTATATTACAATTTTCAAAGAAGATGGAACATTTCATGACGTTCATATAAACGATACGTTTTTTGTCAAGGATATATTGATTGATAAGACTTGGAATCAAATGAATATGGAAGAAAGAACCCAAGAATTAATTAAAGTTAAAGTACTATCACCTAGATTTGTTACAAAGTCTTGGGAAGATTTACCACAAGAGTTGAGAGATGTCATTAAATCAGATGTTGAACAGGGCTCATATGGAAATGCTGGTGGAAACCCAAATATGGGTGTTTCAACTGATACTAAAACAGATGCAACTGAGGATTATGAAGGAGAAACACATGAAGATAAAGATGAAGAGTTTAAACATGAAGAAACTAAACCAAAAACTGATAATGATAATACTAAGAAAGGAGTACCAAATTACAATTTAAATACTTGGGGTATTAGATATGCCAATAAGTCCGAAAAACATATAAAGGAAGAGGTAGAGAAATAGGTATGCCTGCAGCAAAAAGAAAGAAAAGAGTTAATACAGGAGCTGGATTGACTGATGAACAGATTAAAGAAGCTAACTCCAAAGCAAATAAATTATCAGCAACAGCAAGAAAATTAGTAGCATCATCAAATACAGATCTATCTTCAACTAGATTAAGAAGTGGAAGAATTTTAAGTGATGGTTCTAAAGAAGGTAAGAAAGGTGCTAATAAATTAAGAGCAGCAAAACGTGGAAAAATTACTACAACCACAACAGGTAAAGGTAAGAAAGTAACAGGTAAGAAAACTACAAGTAAAAAAGTAACAGGTAAGAAAGTACAATTTAAATCAGGTAGAAGAGATCCAAACAGATTAACAATATCAGATGCAGGGGGTAAAAAAGCACGAGAAGCATACGCTGCAACAGCACAAGCAGCCAAGAAAAAACTAGGCGAAAATAAAAAATTCACAAGATCACAATCAAAAGAAATTAAATCAAAACTTCAAAAGAATCCAGCAAGAATAGGTGGTAAAACAGCTACTACAACAAAACTAGTTGGAAATCCAAAAACAGGTACATACAGAGCAGTTAAACAATCACTAGATCAATTAACAGGATTAGTTAAAGGACTAATGATATTGAAACGTGAAGAGGGTTTCAAAACAAGACTCCAAGGTGTTAATACAAACACAGTAATGAGACAGAAGAAACCTAAAGAGGGAAAAATTAGATCTGAAACAAGAGAAGTTCCAATGAATAGTAGAAACCAAAAATTAATTAATACTATTAGTGACCCAAGTACTAAATCATCAATATTAAATCAGACATTCAATTCACTATTAGATAATTATCAATTAAAATATAAAATGAGATATGATAAGAATGGAAAACTCATTAGTGGCTCAGGTAAACCTGCTAATAGTAATATAGACACATCACAAAATCAAACTGGTATAAACATTCAATCACCTGCAGAAGCAAGATTTGATAAAGAAACAAAAGAAAGACAAAGACAACACGCACAAGGCTAGACATAACATTTATATAGTAAGTATATAAGATAACAATATGAGAAGAGAAGAACCTAAGAAATGTATAAACTGTGGTGCAACTCTCCCATTCAGATATAAAGGAAGACAAAAAATTTATTGTTCTGATTTATGTAGAAAAAGTTATAGGCGTGAATAGTATAGTTTTAATGTGAACATCTACATTGATGGTGGTACTAGAGGTTCAAGAATTTGTCTTGTTGATAAAGACGAAGAGATTATTCATGTTAGAAAAACAAGACTTGGTGAAATACCAACAAACAATGAGTTAGAATACCTTGCATTGGAGTTTGCTTTACATTATATTGCTAATAGATATAGAGGTAAACCTATAACAATATACTCTGATTCAAAATTAATTGTGAACCAAATTAATGGTAAATGGAGAGTTACAACAGAGACTTTGAGACCATTGTATGATAAATGTATGAGGAAAATGACTGATGATATAAAAATAAAATGGATATCAAGAAAATTTAACCTTGCTGGTCATGTACTTGAGAAGTAGATTTCCTAGGGTATGTGTTATGACTTACTTCACTTGATTGATTATTGTTTTTAAATGCATCTAACATTCTATGGAATACTGCAGAGTCACTTTCATACATTTCACCATTTTTTGTTTTCTTTATTAGTTTAGCAAACTTTCTTAACGTATCTTTATCACTCCAAGTTATACAGATTGTTGTATGTGGATTGCCTATCTTTCTTTTAGCCATACAACCTTCAATACAAATTAATATATAAGTCTTTTGTTTCATAGTATACATTTATATTACTCTTCAATGACTAATAACTATGGTAAAAACACAACTAATATTTTGTGCAGCATTGGTAATGCTAGTAACATTAGGAGTTACAAACGCATACGCTGACACAGTAGAAGTTCAGGTTACTGAGAATGGATTCAGTGTAACAGAGTTAACTGTTAATAGTGGTGACTCTGTTAAATTCATAAATGCTCATGTGAAAGCAAATGGAAATATTGAACCACATTGTATCAGCGACCCATATGCTCAACCATACACAGAAGAAAGCTGTTGGATAATCGATGGTAGTACATCATCATGGCTATATCTAATACAAGAAAACCAAGTTTTCTATGATAGATTTTCGTCCTTCACTCCAGTAACAGTGACTGTTGGAGAAGATGTTTCAACAACCACATATGTTACTGAAGAGATAACATCAGCTCCAGAATATACTGGAGATTTATCTTCTGATATGGTAGAGATTACTAACAATCTCACAAATGCTTTGGAAACTATATCCATATTGCAAACTCAATTAGTAGAAAAACAAACTGCTTTGGAAGAACAACTTGATATGGTGACTACAATGCAATCAGAGATAACAGTTCTAGAATCTCAAGTAATAGATGTTAGTCCATACGAACAGCAAATTGATTCATTGACAGAAGATAGAGATCAATGGAAACAAATTGCTGAGAATTGGTATGGTGTGGCATTAGAGCAGATGAGAGTTATGGTTGAAGTCTTAGGACTTTAATCTTTCCTTTCTTTATTTTTAATTACAGTATAATGATTTTGTACCATTCATACCAAAGAAACAACTATCAGGTATTATTATAGGGTTTGGATTTCCAAATCCATCCATACCATAAATTTGTACTAACATAAATTTATCAGCAATGGTGATTTCAAAGAACTGATCCATTTTAAAGGGGTCTAATGATGGTGTCATAGCTGAACGTAGATGGGCAAATCCTTGAGGTTCTGGAAAGTCACCAGCATTATAATGTCTTATTCCTAATCCATGTCCAAACTCATGAAGGACTATATTATATACTGAGTTCATAGGTAATTCTTTCTTTTCCAAATTAATTGTAAATTCAGCAAGACCTGTTTCAGGGTTTGTCTTTGCATTATCTAAATCTAATACTATATTATTATGTTGTACATGATGTAAGAAAACTGTTATGTAGAAAAACTTATGTGAACTCTTTTTAAAATCAATACCTGTTTGACCCAATGCTTTACTATCTTCCTTGGTGTTCTCAATCTCATAGGTTAGAAAAACAGTACAGTGTCTATACTCATCAGGTGTTTTATTTTCATGTTCTTCAAAAGGAACTGTACTATGTATAAACATTGACCAGTCACCTTCAGGTGCAAATTCAGTCATTGCTACTTGCCAATCTAAAAGAGCTTGCCAAGATTGATATTGAACATTACTCCAATAGAAAGGATCAACCTTACTTAGATCAGGTTCAAACAAACATACGTGTGGGTTTGTAGAGTGTCTAACCCCAAGTGTCTCATATTTATCTCCTCCTTCTGGGTATTGTGCTGATACTGTAGCCACCATAGACAATGATAACACTAATAGTGATATTGAAATTACTTTTAATATTTCCATATTTTTTATTAAAGAAGAATAATATAAAGATTTATATTGAACGAGTTATATTACTAATACATGGGAACTAAAATCAAAGCAAAGTTTGAAGGTTCATGTAAACTATGTGGAGAAACATGGGCTATAGGTGATACTATATGCTATCAAAAAACTCCAAAAGCTATATGTTCTGCTGAAGAATGTTTCAAAGGTCAGGGTGGAACTATAAGTTCATACTCTGGAGGAGCTGGATTTTCAAGAGGCAGTGATGTTATCATTACGAAGATACCAGATGTAGAAGTAGGGGATTCTACAAAGCAAGTAGCTGAGGTTCTTCAACAATACATTGTTGTCGCACATCATCTAACAAAATCTCTTTATCCAGAACTAGATGTTAACACACATGTGTTTGGACAAATACGTTCAAAGATAATCGATCAACTATTATATTGTACTGATATACAGAAACAATAAGTAAGGTTTATATTAGGTTTTTACTATTACTAAGTAATGCTAGTAAGTGACGTATTAGATATTGACGTATCTCAAGGTAACTCAACAGCTTTAAAAGCTGGAGACAAGATTACCATACAAAGCTTCAACGTTAAGTTCGTTGAACAAACAGATGCCAATGTCGCAGAAATGAAAACTACTGATGGTACTAAACATTCTTTTGGTAAGGCTATTGTTGGTCAAGCTAAAAGTAAGTATTGGAATGACGTAGTAGAGAAGTGTGTTAAGAAAGATGCAAGTGATGGACTTGACTGTTGGGTTGTTGAAAGACCTGCAGAAGGAACTGGAAGAACCATGTTAAGCCTGTCAATGTTTCCTCCAAAAACTCACTAATCCTTTTTTTATTTTATCCGAAACAAATATATATGTTAATAACTACTGTATAGTATGACACCAATCGAGGAAGATATTAATAATTATAATAGTGGAAAAATATGTACTACTTGTTGGAGAAGTTTTGATAAGATTGATTTATGTTTGTATAACAGCGAGTGGACTTGTTCAAAATGTGCAGCCAAGTTTATAAAATATGCATTTGGGAGAGAAAAATAATGACAAAGATGGAGACCCTCAGAGATTTTGAAATGCATCTGATGTTTGGAGATGTTAAAAAGAAGAAGAGAAAAAAGAGGAATCAAAAATGAAATGTGATAAATGTGATCAGGAGATGAGAAAAATGACAGTGTGCCATCAGATATGTGAGAACTGTGGGGCTGTTGTTGATTGTAGTGATGGTGTATTTGATTAATGAATGTGTGTAAAAATATATGTGATAGATTTAACACTAGACATTATAATGTAGGTTATAATATATTAGGAACTGGTTGGAAAAAATGTAGAACTTGTTGTTTATCTATTGAGACTGATGAAATGATATGCCCATGTTGTAGAAGAAAACTATCAGTTAGAAGAAGACATAACTATGAAAATAGAAAGTACACAACACTTAAATGTAGACATGTGGGTAATTACTTATGAATATAGAATTTAAAACTAAACATATTAATAAAAAATTCTATCAGAGAATGATATTAAATTATATATATTTACACTACCATCATTTAGATTACACGAGATATATGGAGCAAGATAAGTGGGTGATAAAAATACAAGACGTAAAAGATTTTGATGTTTCATTTTATCATAGTGCTACACAACAAGATTCTTTAGATTATAGTATTCCACATGGTGTAACAGGTCAAGGTGATATAATATGCTATGTTACTGACTCAGAAAACCCATTAAATATGTTACAAAATATGAATGTCATATGTCATGAATTAGCACATATGATTTTAATGATATACTACCCAGACAGAATAGTTGAACAGAGATATGATGATTTCTATGGTAAGAAGGGAACTAAAAGAAAGTTCTTTAGTAGTGAAGTTCATGATAGAGTTGTTGAGGGTAGAGTAAAACAATTTGAAATAAGAAACGGTTTCACTAGACGTAAAGTAAAATATGTTGGGGTTGATATAACTGACATAACTAATAGTAGAAAACAAAGAAGAATATGACTGATAAAACTTGTAAGAAATGTAAGAAGAGTGGTCTTGGTTGGGATAAAAAGTTTCATGATTTAACTGGTAAGTGGAAGTTAGAAAGTCATAGAAGAGTTGATGGTAAGTGGTGTAATAAACCTCCAGAAAAAATGTTCTCTAAAGCAAGATGCATTTTATGTAAACTTTGTAATGATTCAAGTTTTGGATTATGTCGTAGCCCAGAAGATCTTGAAATTCATAAACGAGCATATCATAAATTCAATGAGAGGTTAACTGATTTAGATTATAAAATGATGCATTCTAATTTAAGTCAATCAACCTTATTGAATTGGAAAAGTGACCCTCATTTTCATCTTCATTATAAAAATTCGGAAGATTAATATAGGTCTTTAGGTATTATTAAACAATGTTTAGTAAAAGAATTACAATAGATTTGAAAAAATTAGGTCTAAGAAAAGATGATTTAATACATTTAGAAGGCTTGTTTGATGAACACATAGGTCATAGAGGAACTGATTTAAACATGATAAAAAAAGCAGTTAAAAGAATTTCAGAAGAACCAAATAGATTTACTGTTTTTGGTGGTGACCAGTTAGATGCAATTAATATTTATGATAAAAGATTTAATCCAGATTCTGTCACAGAAAGAGACATAGATAATCAAAGAAAATTATGGCAAGAATTACATCAAGATTTATTTGATATACAACAAGATAAAAAAAGTGGAGTATACCCAAAGACATTTAATGAAAAGGTGTGGGGATTATTACATGGTAATCATGAGTATAAAGTTAGAGAATTAACACGACCTTATATAGAAAATCATTTCTGTCTACCAAATGATATTGATTTCTTAGGTAGTAGAGCACACATAGGATTACAAGTTGTACATGGTAAAGAGATTCTAAGTGAATGGTCTATAGCAATCATGCATGGTTCAGGTGGTGGTGCTCCAGAGAATATGTTTAGAGACATGAAGAAAAATTGGAACGCTGATGTATATTTATGTGGACATTTACATCAGAAAAGATATCAATCAGAAGTAGTATATGATTTTGATTGGGATGAAGGAAAATCATATGGTAGAGAGATACATTTAGCTAACGGTGGTACATTTCAAAACACATTGACTAATGAATATGATGGATATATGGATAGAAAGAATGGAATAACAGGTACTGGTATAGGAACTGCAACACTATCATTTGATGCATATAATTCTAAGATAACAGGACATGTTTAGAATGATACGAAGAGCACGTATGTCAAATCGTAATATCATAAAAGATTCAACAGATGATGTGGGCATACCAGCATACCAAAAAACTAGAAATTCAATATTAGAATGTATAGTTACAGCAGAGGATGGAAAAACTTCTGGAGAGATATATGAATCTCTACCTAACTTAGATCCAAGAAGAGTTAGAGAAGCACTTCAATCTTTAAAAGGTATGAAGCTTATAAAAGTTGAAAAGTGTAGATGTCATTCAACACCAATCTATTATAAATCAGATTTATAGTTCTTTAATAGATTAATTTAAATAGGGTATCGTTTTAAAGGTTCTATGTTCATTAATATTTGTTGGAATAAAAATGGTGAAGTTAAAAAAACACTCGTTCACATTTCTAAACTACACCCAATGGTCAAAGAACTAGAACTACAAGGCGTTAAAACTTGGTTGCAAACTGAGAACCCTTAATCATATTTTTTTAGATAGACTTATATTAAGCAACATGTATTATAAAATATGAATTTTAATGTTGGTATAAAATCAATATCAATTAGTAAAGAAGCAAAGAAAGTTTTTGAAGAGTTAGAAGACATAAGACCAAAGCATATATCTTTTAGTTTGATGTTAGCTATTGCAGCAGATGAATATACTAAACAACATAAAAAAGGTTTGGTTAAGTTAGATGATTTTGTTGTTGAAGGTGATGATATAAAACTACCTAAACTTCTCGCTGACATAGAAGATTGGGTATCATATATATCTAATGCCCATACAGATGATGTGAAAGGTATACAGCAAAGGTTATTACAAATTCAAAATATTATGGATGGTAGGGATGAGCACAATCTATACTGAATCTGCAATAATTGACAAATTCTTTGACCCATCAGGGCTAGGTATATTTCAGAATAAAAAATACTATGATATAATATGTGCACTTAGACCAAACAGTACACTTACAATTAACGTAATGGAAGATGGGATTTATGAGTTCTTCACTATAAAAAAGGATGAGTTTAAAGATGTATTAAAAGAGGCAGTTTTTAGAATATTGGAGGCAAAATATTTTGATTATACTGAAGTAAGACATTCATTTAGAAACATAAAAATAAATCTAGTGTCAGATAATATTATAAAAATGCATGATTTGAATGCAAGAGAACATGAACAATCAATAGTTACATTTGATTGTGAGGTCATTGCAGTTGAGAAAGAGAAGACATACATAAAAAAATGTGAGGGTATTTGTCCATTATGTTTCAAATCTGAGAGTATAAAATGTGATTATGATAAAAATGTTACTGACTCCGTATGCTCAAATTTAAAATGTAAAAAACAGAAATTAACAATAAGTAAAAACAATTTAGTGACTGATAATATACAATATTTATATATTCAGGAGCAATTATCAGATGCAAAAAATAGTTCACCTATAATGATGAGAGGTGTTGTGTTAGACCAGATGTCAGGGTCTATTTACGTTGGTCAGAAGAAAAGAATAACAGGTCTATATAGATCTGTACTCAAACCATCAAAGATAAATGAATATGATATATTAGTAGAGATAATATCAGCACAGGATTTAGAACATAAAAATGAAAACTGTTTATCTGAGGAAGATCTAAAGATGTTAAAGTCAGAATCAAAAAACCCTGAATTTATTAAAAAGATAACTACAAGTTTTGCTCCTCTTATTATAGGATATGATAATATTAAGTTTTCTATACTGTTAATGTTGGCTGGTGGCTTCTCAAAAGTTAAACGTGGTGATATTAATTTATTATTAGTAGGAGACCCATCTTTAGCAAAATCAGAACTGTTGAAAGAGTGTTCAAAGATCTCTAACAAATCAATGTATACTTCTGGAAGGGGTGCTAGTGCAGCTGGACTTACAATAGGATTAGTTAAAATGGAAAATGGTAATTTTGTTGCACAAGCAGGTGTTCTTCCATTATGTAATGAGGGTCATGCATGTATAGATGAATTTGATAAAATGAATCCAAATGATAGAAGTGCAATGCATGAAGCTATGGAACAACAAACTGTAAGTATAGCAAAATCAGGTTTTAGAATGACACTACCAGCAAAAACAAGCATATTAGCTGCAGCAAATCCTAAGTATGGTAAATATGACACTGGTATGACTTTGATAGATAACATAGATATACCTGTACCATTGGTATCAAGATTTGATTTAATTTGGCTTTTAAGAGATACTGTTAATGTGGCTGAAGATAGTAGAAAAGCACAACATGTTCTAGAAACATTTACAGGCAATGATATGTCTAAGAAAGCATTCTTAACAAGTGCCCAACTTTCATCATATCTTTCATATGTTAGAGATATTAAACCAATGATAACGATTGAGGCAAAAAATAAACTGGCTGAGATATATCAGTCAATGAGATCATTATCTGCTTCAAATGAATCACTTGCAGTTGGGATAAGACAACTTGAAGCATTAGCAAGATTATCAACAGCACACGCAAAATTATTGTTTAAAGATAAGGTTGAAATATCTGACGTTTTAATCGTTGAAACATTGTTAAGAGATATGTTTACATCTCTTGGTGTAACAATGGATAAGGGCTTTGATCAAGCTACATTAGTTATAGGTAAAAAAGAAACAAAAGAACACACTGCAAATAGAGTATGGAGTGAATGTGAAAATTCAGATAAACATGTAAGGTATGAAGTATTTGCTAAAAAACTAATAGATATTGAAGGCTTTGATGAATCTTCTGTAAAGAAACTATTTGCTAATTGGGAAAATCAATGCATGATAAAATTAAATGGTGATGGGTCATACCGAAAAAATTAAAAGATAACACTAATATAGAGGAAGATGATAATTCTAATATGGATGAAGGTGTTACAATGATTGGTGAAGAATTAATAGAAGATACTGATACAAAAAACGATGTTGACTTAAGTGTAGATCAATTAGAAGGTGTGGGTGCAGTAACTAAAAAGAAGTTAGAATCATTTGGTATAAAGAATATCATAGATATATGTGTGAGAGGTGGAAAAGAAGTATCAGTTATCTCAGGTGTAGATAAAATTAAAGCGAATGCTTGGGTGTTTAATTCCCAGAAAATACTTGAAGATAATAATCTTATTAGAAAATCAGATATGGGTGTATTAGAGTTAATGGATTATCAAGATAAACAAGATAGATTAATAACAAAGTGTAAAGACGTGGATGATTTATTCAACGGTGGTGTTGTAACTGAAGCAGTATACGAGGTATACGGTGAGTTCGGCTGTGGCAAAACACAATTCTGCTTGTCGTTGACAGCAGAAGCGATAGCAAAAGGTGAAAATGTCATTTGGTTGGATTGTGAAGACACATTTAAACCAAGAAGATTAAAAGAAATCCTTCTTGCAAGAGAACTAGTCCCAGAAGAAGAAATTGACCAAGCCCTAGCACATGTAAAATACTTTTACTGTCCAAACTCAGAACAATTACTAGGAACTGTTGATTCTCTTTCAGAGATGATGTTAGAATTAAAACCAAGAATTGTGGTACTTGACGGTGCTATTGGTCAGTTTAGGGAAGAATATCTTGGAAGAGGAACTTTAGCAGAAAGGCAAAATCAAATAGCAAGATTAATGACACATATTAAGAACATATCATTTTATTTCAGAACTAGTGTGGTTTTCACAAACCAAGTTCAATCTGACCCATCAGTTATGTTTGGTGACCCAATCAAACCAATAGGTGGTAATATTGTGGGACATGCAAGTACATACAGAGTGTACTTTAAGAAATCTGGTAAAAAAAGAATTGCAAGGATGATAGATAGTCCTGAACATGAGCAAAAAGATGCTTCATATATTCTAACCATAAAAGGTATAGATAACTTAGAAGAATAATGAACCCAAGACAGAGAATGAGATTCTCTAACAGGAAAGCAGTTAATTGGTTGATAGAGAATGGATATGATGAAGTTTGGTTAAAACCTCATGTTAGAAGACAAGATTTAATTTATACTAGAGGAGAATGGTATAGAGCATTAGACTTGTGGAATCTATTTGATGGTATATGTTTTAGTCCAGATGGTGAAGCAGTATTTCTTCAAATCAAAACAAACGCTTGGGCAAAAGATTGTGATATAATTGATTTCATGGCAGATAAAAAAATATTAGCAATGTCAATAAATGTTAAAGAAGTTAAGAAAAAATGGCAAGTTTTATTAAGGGGGTTCGATAGTACATAATATGTTTAAAGATGTAAATGGTAATTTTATAGGTAGGGGTGAAACAACTGTTCTAGATTTGATATATATTTGGTTTCCACAACAAGAAATTAAAACACAGGTTAAATTCAAAGATCTATTAACTGATGAATGGGCTGGCACTGTATCAGAAAGACAGGAAAAAGAAACTATAGATATGGTAATTTTTTCTGATCCAAAGATTGCAGTTAGAGTCCAAGATCCTCATCATGCAGGTACAATAACATCACAAAGAGACTTGGTTCAAAAAAGAACTCTAGAATGGAATGATATTAAGGTTGTAGATGTAAACTTTTATGATTGTCCTAACATAATGAAGGAAAAAAATAATGAAGAGAGTAAAAGAGAATTACTTGAAGCATTTAAACACTCAGGGATTTATTAGTTATCTATAGATATCATTTATCTTTTTATCAGTTTTTTCTTCTGATTCAACCCATTTTGCATATACTTTGTGCTTTTCTTGTGCTAATTTCTCTTGAACTAATACTAAAGACATGTCTATTTCCATAAAACTTAGTTTGTTGTCTTTTATCTTTTCATCCAACGCAACATCAATTTTATCTGCCAAATCTTTAATTTCTGTCCAATTTGGTTTAAATTCTTCTTCTGCCATGCTTATTTAGGTAAATTAACTAATATAAATGTTTTTATACTTTATGCCTAACCTTAGAAATTATAGCTAATGTTACAGCCACAAGTGGAATCATTTCTAATAGGTCAATTCCATATAAAAGGAAATCTAATACTGGGTGTATTCTTAACAAGCCTACACTACCTTGGAAAAAACATTCCCCTGCAGATATTGTATGTGGAATCTGTAAATATAGTATAAAAGCAGTTATGCCTAAACTTTCTGTTATATGTCTTTCATACCAGTCAAAAAATCCCATTACTTGGTATAATAATCTTTATAATATTAACCTTACGAAAGTTAGGTATGGTTAAGATGGAATTCAAGTTATTTGGATGTGATGAGAGGGGTATGTATTATCCAGATTCAGGTAGAATCGTAATATATCTATCAAATCATGAAACTATAGAGGATGTATACAAAACAATAACACACGAATTAATACACAACGGTATACATAAAGCCGAAGAAGACTTTGACGAAGATCTAGAAGAACGATTAATATATTGTATGCAATGGGCTGACGAATATATCTAGTCTTTATTTTCTATGTATGTTAACACTTCAGTTCCACTTGCAAGTGTTACTTTGATTTTTTTGTATAAATTTGATTCATATCTGTCTAATGTATTAATATCATCATCACCCACTTTTAATACTCTTCCATTAACACTACCACCTGTATGTTCTTTAATGGTTGGATATATTAGAAATACACTATGATCTGTTTTTATAAAATCATGTAATGTATCTTCTTTTTGTGGGACTTCTCGTCCTAATACTGTATTTTGTATACTTTTCTCTAATAGAGAACCATATACGAATATTTCTACCATGTATAGTATAAACATAAACCTAATTTAAGCGTTTCCTTCTAGAAAAAAGACTGTTTTGTATGGTCAGGTCGTGTACAGCCTCGTGTACAACCATACGAATAAACACAACGACTTTACTGACTATGTATTAGTTAGTAACTATACATTCACGACATTCTTCATTGTACCATTCCAATTCATCATCATCATTTAGTAGATGATTCTCGTGTGTGGATGTTTGTTTTCCACAGGCTAGACAAATTGTTGGGACTTTAGGTTTAGTATCATACTCTTTCCATAAGTCCTGATGCAATTTTATCTGGTCAGTTAATTCCTTAAGGTCGTAATGGTCTATCTCTTCACCACTTATTCTGTGTGTTCCTATCCACATATATTGCATACGTTTCAAGTGTTCAACCATCTTTCGTTTTTCACGTTCTTTCAATTCTATTTCATTCATGTTATCACCTCCTTTTCATAACTCGAACTATTTCTTTCTTGAGTTTCTCCGTCATAAACTTGTCTACTTCTTGCATTGTTCTACATGCAACATAGTTTTTCTTTCCAAACATTTGTTGCATTGTGTTGGCTCTATAATAATATCCACCACAATATCTACCAACACCAACAATAGATATGTTAGGTATGTATTTCATTGCCTTCTTATATTCTTTGATTGTTTCTTTTGATGTTACGTTTTGCCTTATCTTCTGACCGTTTCGGTAGTAGTTAGGAAAGCCATCAGTTATAACAATCAATAGTTTTCTTCTACCTGACATTCTAGATAGTTCTTCAGCACCAGCTTGTATACCGAATGGTGTTGGTGTGTAACCACCACGTTGTGAATCCAAGTAGTTTAATTCGTCTTGTGTTCTGTATCTTTGTATCGACATGTTTCCTAATCTATCAGAAGACCACACAATACATTTGATTTCTATATTCTTCTCAAGTCTGGTTGATTCCCATAGTGTGCTTACCATCTCTTTGACTATTTTATTATGTTCTCGCATACTACCAGAACCATCAATACTTATAACAACTGACAAACCATTATCTTCCTGTTCCTCAATGAAACAATCTCCATAACCATTTGCTTTCATGTTAATATATTCACCAATGTCCAAGTCATATCCATCACTGCTAATCTCTTCTCTTGATTTCTCTTTGAAAGTTCTCATCATTTTCTGAAATTCTTTTACAGTTCTCATATTGATGTTTGGTTTGGTTGGTGTTTCTGTCTTATCAATTTGTTTGTCTCTAACATATATGTTGTTAGTTGGTGTAATTTCTACACCTGACATCTTATCTCTTATACCCTGTATTGTGTTTTTTGCTTTATCTTCTTCTTCAGTTAATGCTTCATCAGCATCTCCATCATCCAATTCATATGGTATTGCACCATCTATTTCTTTCTTTAATGTTGGATCTTCTTGTCTTGTTTGATAAGGGTTAGGTCTCTTGTCAGATAGTTGTTGCCTATCCGTAATTTCATTATTCAAGTCTTGCATATCATTTGATAATTTCTTCAAGTCTTCATCATCTGAATATGATTGTTTTCCCTGTCTTCTATCTTTAGATATAGAATCTGACAATTCTTTATATTTGTTTCTTAATATATTTCGTTCCATTTTCTTCTCCCATTGCTCTTTTATTACCTCATCCAAATATGGTTTTATTTGGTTGAGTATAATCATTGTTGCTTTCAATTCTTTACCTTCAACTTTGTATATTAAAGGTGCTAGATGTGCATACTTTGATTGATCAACTAGGTCTTTTCTAAGAAATCTTTCTGCTAATAGAACTGCAGAAGGATGGTCAACAAATTTTAGTTCTTTACCAAGTGCTTTACGTACCCTCTTGAAATCTTTAACGTTTCCAAGATAAAGTTTACCCCATAAGGATTCTATTCGTTGGTCTTCAATAACATTCATTGCTTCATGATATGTTTTCCAAGCACTTTGTTGTATACTGCTATAGTTATGTGTATCTTGTGGTGTGGTTTGTACACCAAGACTATTCCATTTTTCTGACCATAGTTTTATTGTCTTTTGTGCTCGTTTGTCAAAAGATTTAAACAATACGTGAGCAAGTTCATGGTTAATTGCTGTGTTGCCATCTATTCCTTTTTGTTTTGGTTTTGCTTTAACAACTATGTAACCTTTCTTTGATTCAAAAGCACAGTTAATACCTTTCTGATATTGTACTTTAACTTCTCCTTCTACTGCTCTTGAAACAATACCTGCTTTCTTTTTGTCGTAATCTTCTTCACTCATAAAGTCACCAAGTTCTACGTCATTGAAGTTTGGGACAACTGTCATACAACAGTCACCCCAAAGATCTCTGATATTTGTTTCTTGATTAACTCTCGTTGTGCTGGGTCACCAAACTTTGATACCACTGCGTTCTTTAAACTTCTTTCCAATGGTTTCTTTAGTGGTGATTCTACCCACATTCTATAACAGTCAGTGAACTGAGATAAATCTCTTGGTGATAATGAATAATCAACATCACCGTTGATTCTCAAGTTGTGAACATTTTGTACCAATGTTAACATTGGTTGAATGACTGTTTCATCTGGGACAGAAGCCCAGTCAACTATTTTCTCTAAGTTATCTCTTGTTGGATAATCCCATACAGTTCCAATAAATCTACTTCGTGCATCTTCTGTTAGTGTATTGACACCAGCATAAGTGCTTGGATTTATTGTGGCTATCACCGATAACTTACAGTTAGGATTTAACCTGTATGTTTTTCCATTTGCTACAATGCTTTTTCTATCATCTGTTACAGAATTAGTTCCTTTCTGCATTTCATGTCTCATTGCATTGAACTCGTCTTTATAGAGTACTGCATGACCAAAGTGGTTAGCAACCTCTATAGCTATTGGTAATGCACCAAGTTGGAAGTAACTTCCAAACTCATTTATCTGTGGTCTACCAATCAAGTCCCCCATCTTCGTTCCTTCGGAACAATGTAGTTGGACTATTGGTATGTTATGTTTAACACAGATGTTGTGAACTAATTGTGTTTTACCTAAGCCTTTATCTCCTTCAATCAGATAGTTTCTTCCTTTTAGTATAAAGGATTCAAGTTCATCTGCTTCATCATTGAGTTGTATGTATTCAACCCCCCACTTTTGTGGAAGATATGAATCAAAATCAATCTCGGCAGTTGGAACTCTATAAACTCTGTCTGTCGGAGCATTTTGTTTTGTCGTTTTTAACGACTCTATGTATTCATGTTTGTCCATTTGTTTTTTCTCCTATCATCTATTAAATAAATGATTAAAATTCTCCCCTCGCTATTCTAATTGCCATGACATGATAACAGTTATGTGTGTATTCATATCCACGACAGTTACAAGTAAATATCTTTTGACTTGTAAGAGAGACACAATATGTTTGTTTTGGGTTAGTTGATGAAGGTAATACCCATGTCTTATCATCGACAGGTGTTATACTCTTAACAACTTTTTTTGCTTTTTGCATTTGTAATTCGCTCATCATAATATATAGGATAACATATCTTATAAGTCTTTAAGGTTTCATTAAACAGTGTTATATTTACATCTTAAGTAAATAAAAACTGATTGTAAAAACATTACTATCTCAGTCATTTTTTAATTCCCTCCAAGAATTGTATGAATCTGTCACCATATACTTTATCACCGATAGCATCTTCTGAATAGTGACGAAGCATTGAAGTAGAAAAGCGTTTTTGTAAGCCTGTTCCTTCTGTTTTTCTACGGCTTCCTTGCCTGACCATACTTACACCTTTAGTATATGTACGGTCACTATATCGTGATACTTTAGTTGTCTCAACAACACCACCATATAATTCAATCCAGAATTGTCTTTCTTCTATCGCTTGTCGTTTGGTTTTGAAACATATTCTTTGTCCAGTTCCTCTTCCACCAACTTGTACGTGCCACCATGTATCTCTATCAAATATCATTTCGATTCATCCTCATCTATTTCATCATAGAATGATTTGTAACAATCTCTGCATTGTGGTGGATAAGCTTGCCAATCTATTGATTCATGTGTGCATTTCATTTCGATTCCTCCTCATACATTTTCTTCATACATAAAGATAAATCTTCTACGTATTCATGTACTATTTTGGCTAGTTTTTTACTAGCTAATGCATGGTTTTCTTCTGTATCATCAACGTCAGTTAAAAGGACAATACTTGCCATCTCAGTTCTACTTCCCTCTACACTATCAGGGTATGTGTCAGGGAATATGACCTCATACAATCTATAGCCTTTAGCGTATTTTATAGACCCATTAGTTAGTTGGTTGATTGAATCACTTGCACGTTTTGCCTGTTCTTTCCAATCAGTCATTTCGATTCCTCCAATTCATTATCCCCATAAGGATATATCTCGTTCTCTACATAGTATTGTAACTCTTTATATTCCATATTAAACTTGTGTGGTTTTTCAAAGAAATATAACAAGTCATTTGCTTTGTAGCCCTTAACTTCTACTAAGAAACTTCCAACAGATATAACTTTACCATAGTCTGCAAACCATTTTTCTTCATTCATTGTTCTCTCCAATATCTGCCATAGTTATCTCTGAATATCTGTGGATATTCGTTGGCTCTAAGATTCTGGTCATATTTATTTGCTTGAATTTGCTTGAACTCTTTTTCAGATATATCAGTTATTCCATGATGTATCGAATCTTCTTTTGTCATTTGTGGATATCTGGTATTTCCAGATTTACGATTTCGTATTTTATAATACGGCTTCATATCACCATCCATACTTCTCTCACAAGTTTCGATTTCTTTCATGTATTCTCTATATCTATCATCTATTGCACCATACACATATGCATCGGCTCTACACTCTCGCCAACTATCTTCAATCATTCTTGACCATCCTCTCTCATGTATTCTCTTACTTCATCTGGAAATGCCTCACAAACCCACTCAACCAATTCGGTTGAGAAATGTTGTGCGAGATATTCAAATGCTTCGTCTTCGTTTATCATTGTCATTCACACATCACCTCCTAGTTCTCGTAAATGTTTCTTGATTTTTTCAGTTTCATCATCTGGTAAAATACCATGTTGAAACCTCTCTTTTAATATCCTCACACCATGTAGATGTGAAATTAATACAAGAGTGTAATCATGTATAACATCAGTGTCATACAATTTGGCTGTCTTCATAATACCAGCCCATAAATCTTCTTCTTCAATCTTATCAACATCTGTGGTCGGTAGATTGTTAACGAATTTTTTTGTTAGTGAAATAGCACCATCATTATATTTAATTATATTACATGATACCATCTCTAACATAACAACATGTGCTGTCTCCATAAAGCACACTTCACAAGGGCATGTTTGTTTTGTAAATATATTAAAGTCGTTCATTATAATAGGGGTGTCCTTCCTCTTCCCCCCTCGCACGTGTACAAGTTTATGTGGTATCTTCTAACCACACAACTTTACCACGAATTATATTTTGGAATGTGTATATCGTTCCATCATGTCGTTCTTCGTGTCGAGCTTTTCTTTCTTTTATTAGTTCATCATCATTTTCAATTTCAAATGAACATAGATTACATCTAATCATTTCTTTCATCTCTCATTCTTTCATACTCTTCATCTGCATCTGGTTCCCATCCTTCTGTCCATGCTTTACATTCACAGTCATCTTCTCCATTACATTTCTTTTCTTCATCATTGTGTTCTTCTAGAGGGTGGCTACATGTTCCACATGGTGTTCTTTCATCTACATCCCAACCGTAGTATGCTTCTACTACTGAATCTGGAATGTAATCGTGGTAACTACCCATTATTGTTCACACCCACATAAACAACAGTAGTCTTCGTTATCTGTTGATAACATTTTACCACAGGCACCACATGTGACCCTTCTGATGTCGTTAGACTCACCACATTCTACACAGAATATAGTTGCCATATCAACTTCAACTTTCTTGACTCTACTTAATCTGCCTCGTATTTCTTTTCCGTTCATTGTTTGTCACCACCCAAGGTCTTCATTTCAAGTAGAATTTTAAGACCTGCTTCTATTTTTATGACTTTTGCTGTCATTTCTTCGAGACTCATCTCTTTATGATATGGAATGAGTGACTCTCCAATCTCATCTATACTGAATCTACATTCTCTCCATGTTCTTGACATAGAGTCATAGTTTACGTCGTCCATTACTCTTTTGACACCTCATATACATCAAAGCGTGTCGCCCATCTTCTCATAAACTGCATTAAGCTTAACTCATCTGCAGTTAACTCACCCATTCTTTCTCTCATATCTATCTCTAAAGATAGTCTACATGATATCTCATGGGCTTCTTTTGCCGTCATGTTTCCATGTTTGTCTAATGGTATTTTACATTGCTCGCAACGTTTTACCATTTCATCAGAGAATACTATTGATTGCTCACCAGTATTCAAGATGGCTACGAATTGTTCTTGTTCCATGCTATCACCTCCTATGTGTTATGAAATAAGTTATTCACTATAATAGAGGGGGGTACCCTCTCTTCCTCATCCTCAGTCGTGTACAACTGTTTAGTAGTATTAGTTAACTGAGACCCCTACAAAATCTCAGTCAACCATTGCGTTAATACTCTCGAAAGAGTGTGCTTAATTTTTAGGGTCGTACTCT
>JACKQG010000957.1_pt1 | contig 29480 bp, 32 predicted proteins | sample 8237621 | NCBI WGS metagenome assembly JACKQG01 (sample SAMN15677084, study PRJNA649215) | marine metagenome | biome: marine; feature: Black Sea; material: saline water; isolation source: suspended particulate matter (SPM) from the Black Sea western gyre | collected 2013-06-09/2013-06-10 | depth... | reverse complement strand
AAATCAAGGAATTGCACGGAGGCATACAGCTTGTATGCCGCACAAGCAATTCCGCAGATTGACACAGAGATTGCGGAAAAAGGCCATTTCCGGACAATAACTGCTTACCACCAGCAGATAATCCTGTCATGTGAAAAAATATCGTCCACAAGTGCGGACCAGTCTACGTCCCCTGCATAAAGAGTAACCACTTTGTCTTGCTTGCCTCCGGAAAAAGCTTCTAGGAACCTTTTGACCGTATCGTCGGGTTTTGACCGAACAATATTAAGTAGTTTCATCATTTTTTGCCTCTGCCTCTAAAAAGGAATGATCAGGTCGGCCTCTTTGAGCTTGACCAGAATTTCCTCAATGGTTACCGGTTGGAAGCCGTATTTTTCGACATTGGCCGGATGGTTGGAAAAACGCTCGCCCTCCATCTCGTCGATGAATTCCATATTATCCCGGTAAGCTTCATCCATGGTTTCGATTTCATGATCCAGAACATACATTTGAACCGAGGCTGCTTCCAGAAGCAAACCAAGGCTGGTGCGCAGCCCCTCATACTGCTGGTCAACGTCTTTGATGAGTACGGCAACTTTATCAACTTTTGGCAAGTTATCCTCCTTTTTTGATAATATATCTTGTATAGCCTGTTTCATCAAGATAGCCCAAAAATTCTTCACCTTGCTTTTTGGCAAAATCGGGCATGTCCTTTTTGGAGCCGGGATCGGTGCTCCAGACTTCAACGATTTGGCCTTTTTTCATGGTCTTGAGTTCTTTCTTGACCCTCAAGATCGGCATGGGGCAGCTCAGGCCCCGGGTATCCAGTACGATGTCCGCCTTAATGGCTGCTAACGCTTCTTTGTCCATAGTTTCACTCCTTTAAAATGATATCACGAACTTTTCCGTTTTGGCATTATACACCGCCAGTAAGTACCAGACAAGGAAAAAGGCGATGTAAAAAACCGGGGTCCAGGTCCAGGTTAAGATATCGACGAGATAAATTCCCTTTCCCAGAAAGGGGCCCAGAGCGGTGGTCTGAACTTCATATTTAAACCAAGGATACACGGTAATAAAACCGACGATGGCCAGCCAGATTTTGGTGTTGCCTTCACCGGCCCGCCACAGACCGGAACTGGCGCAGGCACCGGCGATCACCATTCCCAGACCGAAAATAGCGCCGCCGATAAGACTACCCATCCAGAAACGGTGGTCGATACCGTGTGTATCCGGCTGGAAAAAGCCGTACTTGATAACGGCTGAACCGGCACTGTAGATGATCAGGCTCAGGATCACCGCCTTGACCATCTCGTAATCGCCGGTCATGAAGGGGTTGCGAAAGGTGCGCTGGAGGCAGAAGCGGGAGCGCTGCATGAAATAGCCGATCCAGAGCCCGAAAAAGGCCATGCCGCCGAGCACGATTTTGCCGAAGTGAGCGTAAATGTAGAAGGAAAGACAGAAGAAAATATAAATGCCGCCCCCGATGTAGGGGTGCACTTTGCGCCAGTCAATCAGCGGGGGTCTTTTGGGTTCGGCCGGTTTATCCGGTACTTTAACCGGCCAGTTGAACATTTCCCAAATCAGGTATTTGACTCCCAGGATCGAACCGAGGGCCAGCCCGATCATCATGGCAAAACCGCCCAGGGAATAGACCCCCACTGCGGTGTAAAACCCGCCTTCAATACAGCCGTTGGCAAAGGAGGACCCGATTCCCATCAGAGCGCCGCCGATAAACCCTTTTAGATATTCACGACGCGGGGCAAGGTAAGTAGTGAACTGCTTTTTCATCATTGAAGCGCCCATGCTCCCGAAAATCATGCCGAGGTTCATTATGGAGACAGGATGAAGCCAGGGAGGAGGGGGGGCCTCCTTCAAGCCTGCCAAACTCCCAAGGCCGAAATAGTAATACAACTGTTCGCCCCAGTTGCCATACCCTGACGAAATACCCCAGGGGTAACGCCAGAGAAATATTAGAATGGACAGAACGCCCAGACCGATGCCTGCCACCCACAGGGGCATATCCCGAATGAAAAGAAAATGATAAAGATCACATATTTCGCTCCAAATTTCATTCCAGAAGCTTGTTTTTTCCACTATTGATGCTTCCTCACTCGGGGTTACCCCGACTTGAGTGTTACTGTACATGAAGCATAACCTCCTTCTTTTTCGTTCGGAAAGAATCTAGGCCGGTAAAGACTTTTTTTTGATTCTCATGCATTTTTTATACCAATCAGATTTGGCTTAAGTTTAGTACCTGATTTTCAAAAATCAAGTGACCCCCTGCTATGGGTATAATTTACAAATTAATATCAATAGGTTATTAGTAACCAAAAGAAATTTGGACAGGTTGCATCCCGATTTTCTTATTTTAGGCGATATGCCTGCTGATACAACATATCGACACACCTGCCGGAAATCAGAATTGCGGCCAATTTCAGACAATAGGGAAAATTACCCCGTGATTAAGTTTTACCTTAATATTCCAAAATGGAATCAACTACACTACACGACGCCTAAAGAAAATCTCGAAACAAAGGGCAGACAGCTTCTTTAGCGTTTTTTCTAACTTGACTTTGGGATGCTCAATACGTTACGAAAAATAACCGTATGATTTTCAACGGGTTGCCGATAGCGTAACACCATTTAAGCTTATAAGTATGATGTCAAACCATGTTCTTAAAAAGACCAGGAACCATCAGCTCGCTCTTGAATAAAAAGATAATTTTTATTCTTTTAATTCAAGCAATTATCGTAATATCGCTTTCCGGATATCATGCTTGGCGTCAGAGTTCGGCCGAGTGCATTCGATGCCACTCAGACCTTAAAAAACTGGCAGAACTCGGTCATCCCGAATTTTATATTACTCCGGAAATGGTGGCCGAACAGAGCCGGCATTCCACCGCCGAATGCCGGGATTGCCATCTGGGGAACGGCCGGGCAACGGATAAGGACAAGGCCCACCAGGGCATGCTGAAAATGCTGATTATCGGCGACGAAGCCGAGCTTAAACCAAGAAAGACTTTCTACCCATCCTCTTTACAACCCACCGGCCCAAACAGATTGTTCGAGCTGATTCCGAAAATGGCGATCGACGGGGGCTTTCGATATCCATATGAAGTTCGGACCATCCTCTGGCACGACCGCAATCCGGAAACCTATAACTTCGACCCCGAACTGGCCCAAAAGACCTGCGGCCGGTCCGGCTGTCATCCCGAGCAATTACAGCAGTTTAAGACAACCATCATGGGAAGAAATTTTCGACAGCGAACGATGAGAACCTGGCTGGACCCTTACGGTCCGCACAATTGCGGTCCCTCTTTTGCCGACCTTCCTCCTTCGGAAATACTGACGGCCGCCGGATTTGATTACGCCAACACGGAGAGGATCCGCCAGGATCTTAATCTGCCGTTTACCAGCCAGCAGGCCCGGGACAAGCAAAGGATCTGCAATACCTGTCATGCCGGCTGTCTTGATTGTCACTTTGCGCCCCGGGCAGGTCAGCCGCACCGCTTTGCCAAAACGCCCAAATCCGAGAGCTGCAGCGGATTCGGCCGCGGCAGCATGTGCCATTCGGGGTCCATGGAGAGCCGTAGAGGTGAGACGTACATCGGCACAGATTATGCCATCCCATCCGGCATGGAATCCGATGTGCATTATAAAAATGGAATCGAATGTATGGTCTGCCATCCCACCGGTAAAAAAGGAATGGGAGATATGGAACGCAAGGCCGACTGCCAGGACTGCCACATCGCCATTGAAAAGGCCCACGCCAACAGTATCCACAAAAACCTTGACTGTGCCGCCTGCCATGTCAATGCGCTCGGCGGGTATCAGATTACCATCTGGGGCCCGGGATTTTTTGCGGACACTCAAAATCCGTTTTATAAATACGCCCTTTATTACGGCGTCCAAAAACCGCCGATCCTGATGAAAGATCGGCAGGGGGTCTGGATGCCGGTCAAGATAATGCCCCATGCAGTCGGCAACATTAAACCAAAGGTGTCACGTTCGCCTTCTGTGCAGTTCAGATGGCCGGCCGGAGAAACAAAAGACGCCTATTATATTATCGGCACCTTCAACGGGCTAGCAGAGAACAATAACCACCTGCTCTGGCTGGAAATACAACAGGCCGCCCATCCTTTCGGCCAGGGACGGACCTGTGAAAGCTGCCACCAGGAAAAGCAGATTTCCGTATCGACCTGGGAGTTCTTGGACGGTCAGGGCACAGAAAAGACTTTTACCGGCACCTATGACATCGTGGCCGATCAAAGGGCCCTCTTCATCCGGAATATGCATAATACGTCACCGATACTTCCTTTTGAGGGGTACAATCTGAGTGATTTTGCCTCCTGGCTGTTTTTAAAGGATCAATGGAAAATGGAAGGAGACTTTGGTATCAAGACCGATGAAAGCAGGTACCGCCTTTATTTGGAAAAACACAAGACCCTCACCACAAAACTAAAAAAGCTCGACCTTAAGGCCAAACAGCTTGACAAAAAGACCCTCCGGCTTTACCGCAATGCCAGGGGGAAGGCTTTGCACAATCTTGAGGACGACAGGGCCGCCTCGGACTTAGAAAATTTTTTTAATTAAAATAAATGCTTGAAAAAAAGACAAAATTAGACAGAAGATCCTTCTTGAAGAAAGTGGCTGAAATATTTTTTACAATCGCTGCACTCGTATCGGCGGGTCTGTACCTGCTCTTTGCCTACCCTAAACGGATACGTGCAAAGAAGACGGTCTATGTTTATGCCTGTAATGAGGATGAACTGCCGGTTCAAGGGGTTAGACAGTATTGTCTTAAATATTCGTTACGGGGCCAAGAGGTCCAAAAAAAAATTTTCATCGTAAATACGGGTAAGGAACAGTTTTGCCTGTCATCGGTTTGCACGCATCTGGGCTGTCTGGTGGCCTGGTACCGGCCGGAAAATAAATTTCTCTGCCCCTGCCACGGCGGGCAGTATGATATCTATGGAAATGTGACCGCAGGGCCGCCGGCGGCGCCTTTGAACAAGCTGCCGATAAAAATCGAAAACGAGAAGGTGCACATCGGCCTGAAGCTATAAGGAAATAGGCATGGGATATCTTTTTGACTGGCTCGATCGCAATTTTGGCATTAAAAAGCCGCACCGCCGGTTTCTATATCGGCCCATCCCGGAGGGGGTCAATTATTTCTTCTGCCTGGGCGGCATTGCCTTTACCCTTTTTATCATGCTTTTTGCCAGCGGCCTCATGCTCGCCATTTATTATATACCTTCCGAAAGCGAGGCCTTTGCCAGTATTGTACGCATCGATAACGAGGTACGCTTCGGATGGTTTATCAGGTCATTTCACAAATGGTCGGCCAATCTGTTTATTGTGGCGATTATTTTGCACACCATCAGGGTCTTAATCTATAAAGCCTATCGTCATCCCCGCCAACTCAACTGGATAGCGGGAGCGTCGATTTTTATCGTAGCTTTTGCCTCGGGTTTCACCGGCTATCTTTTGCCCTGGGACCAGAAGGCTTACTGGGCGACGGAAGTCGGCACCTCCATGGCACAAACCGTTCCGCTTTTGGGTCCCTATCTTTGCTTTTTCCTGCGAGGCGGTGAAGATGTGACCGGTGCAACCCTGATTCGATTCTATGCCGTTCATGTCATTTATCTGCCGCTAATCATGTGCTTTCTGCTGTGGGCCCATTTTCATCTGGTCAAGAGACAGGGTATCAAGGGGGGCCTGTAGCGTGAAACAATCCAAAGATTTTTACCCTGATTATCTCGTGGAAATAATGCTGGTGATTTTTCTGACGATCGAACTGGTCGCGGTCCTCGCCCTGCTTTATCCCCAGGACATCGGACGCCAGATTGACTTTTCCACGCCTTTCAGACCCAAGCCGGAGTGGTATTTTCTCTGGCTGTATCAGCTTATTCGGTACTTTCCCGGCGACAGAATCGTGATCGGCACCACCGTCATCCCCCTGCTTGCCGTCCTGGTGTTCATGCTGATTCCCTTTATCGATCAAGGCAGGTGGGGCCGGTTAAAGGTCTTGATCGCCGGCGCCACCCTGCTGTTTTTGTTTTTGTGCCCAACGATTCTATCCTTGCTGAATCCCTAGAAGTACACGCTACATTCCCGGGTCAAAAATCCATTCTGGAATTGCGATGATTCCAAAATGGAATATTTATTATCAGGACCCATGGACAGCAACGCCGAAAAAGCTTTTTGGGTTATCCGGAAAACCCGAGCTGTATCTTTTATTGATAAGCCGAACGTTGGCAGCTAGTGACTGCAGCCCTGGAATAAATCCAATCTAAAACTGCTATCATTTTAAGCCTATAATTTGAAAACAGCGTGCTTTTAGAGATCATCGCCGAACGGTGTTGTGCCGTTGCGGCCAGCTATTTCCGATGGCATCATAGATAATTCAACAATTATTGAACAGTTGGCATGGATTTTGATTAATTAATTTTGACAGCATGATTCGTTTTTTGATTTATGCTCAGAAAGAGGCACCACTCCCTTAATATAATAGATATTCTAGATTATAAATTTTTCTAAGGTTTTACAGAGTGTAAAATTTTCTGACAGTTGTTAACTTTTTTTAATTAAGGAGGCCAAGCAATGAGCTACTACATGTACAGCAACACTCAGGAAGTGACCCCGTATGAAAGGATGATGGCAGCACTCAATGGAGAAAAAAGGGACCGCGTACCGGTTCATTTCTATCCCAGATGGGCTGCGTTGGAGTATATCGGCGCCACATTCAAACAGACGTGGGATGATCCGGACCTGTATGTCAAGGGTCAGATTCTGGCCCAGGAGCGGTTTCAATACGACTGTGTCATCGACTATGATATGATGGGACCGGTTGAAGAGGCCATCGGCGCCAAACTCAAGTACCCCGATAACGACGTGCCCCAGATTGCCGAACCTCTTATCAAGACCAAAGAAGATATGAAAAAGGCCAAATGGAAACTGGATCCACGTAAAAACGGCAACATGCCCAAGGTGCTCTATGTGATCAGCCGCCTCAAAGAAGAGTTGATTAAACGCGGCCGGGGAACCCAGCATGTGCCCATCATGACCTGGGGGAGTTGTCCTTCCCGAACCGCCGCCTGTCTTACCGGTTTTAAGGAGTGGTTTTTGATCGTTGCCCGGGACCCCGACTGGGCGGTGGAGCTGATGGAACTGGCCTTGGACGGGTGGCTCCAGTTGGTGATTGCGGCCTGGGAAGCCGGAGCGGATTGCGTCTGGGTAAACGACCCGGTCTCTTCGCACGACTGCATTTCCAGGGATCATTATGAGAAGCTGACCCAGCCCTATGAACGCAAATTCATCGAGGCCATCAGAAGAGAAACCGGAATGAACATTACCATGCATCCCTGCGGCAACTGGCATGATCGCCTGGATCTCGTCTACCAAAATCAGGCAGACTGCTATTTCTTAGGTCCCATGGACATCGAGTTGTGTACTAAGAAAGCGGTTGAAACCAATCAGAAAGGAATTTCAAGAATTAAAGCCCTAAACGGCGGTATCGGAGCGGCGACGCCCGACACCACCGACGGCCAAACCAAGTGTTCGTATGCAACGACCATGAAAAGAGGCAAACCGGCAGACATCGAAGAAAACGGCCGGGTGGTTATTGAAACCGTCGAAAAAGCCGATTTCCGCTGCATTCTGGGCACCAACTGCTGGGATGTCAAGGGTTCGTCTTTTGCCAATCGGGATGCAATGGTATATGCCGCCAGAAAATACGGACAGTACCAATAGGCTTTACATAAGGAGATCAACGCTATGAGCATATTAGAAGAAATCAAAAAGAATGTTTTTGACGGAGAAGAAAATAAAACCGTAGAGCTGGTGAAAAAAGCCCTGGATGAGGGTCAGACCCCGGAGGATATTCTGGATGCCGGCCTGGTTGCGGGTCTCCGTGATTGCGGCAAAGGTTTTGAAAAGGGAGAAAAGTTCATTCCTGAGATGCTGATGTCGTCCGAAGCCATGAAGAAAGCCATGGTCATTCTCAAACCGCTGCTGCTGGAAGGCGCCGGCGGCGGAGGTTTTGGAAAGGCGGTATTGGCTACCGTGGAGGGAGATGTCCACGACATCGGCCTGGAACTGGTGGCCACGATGTTCGAGACGGCCGGTTTTGAGGTTCGGAATATGGGACCGGACGTGCCGACCGAAGATATTGTCAAGGCTGTAAAAGAGGACAAGCCCCAAATCGTCGGGCTTTCGGCCCTGCTGTCCAATACCATGGACGTGATGCCCGACGTCATTACAGCGCTGCAAAAGGCCGGACTCAGGGATTCGGTTAAGGTCATGGTCGGCGGTGCCCCGGTAAAGCAGGATTTTGCCGATGAGATCGGTGCGGACGGCTGGGCCTATGATGCTGCCAGTGCCGTCCCCAAAGCCAAGGAATTGCGGTCTCAGCTGCCGTAATATATATAATATTTAGTCGGCAACCCCAACAAAAAAGGAGGAACACCATGCAGGAAAATGACAAGAAAAAGAAAGAAAAACCGTCTTTCCTGGAAAAGCCGCTTTCCCGCAGAGATTTCTCGCGGATTGCAATGACTTTCGGCGTCACTTCCACGCTGTTTGCCTGGCAGAGCTTTGCCGATGCCGGCATCAAGCCGGACGCCCATATGCTGGCCCAAAAGGCCGAGGATATCCAGAAAGCACGCTACAAGACCACACCGAAGTTCAAATTCCGTTTCGGAGCCGCTGGACACAGTGTCGACACCATGTGGGTCGCCAAGATCGGCACGGTCGACTTTGTACGCGAGGTTGAAGAACGAACCGACGGCGAAATCCGCATCGAGCACCTGGGAGCAAACTCCATTTGCGGCGAGATGACCTGCGCCGAAAAGTGCGTCCAGGGAATCGTTGATTTTTATCTGGCTTCTACCCAGAATTCCTCGACCATTTGCCCCTATTTGCTCAATCTGGACTGGGGTGCGCTCTGGCCGAACCGCGCCGCCCTGTATTCTTTTGCGTTCGACCACCGCAGCGAAGATCTTTTCCGCGAACCCATGCGCCGGCTCTACGGCCTGGAAATGCTGTTCGGCGACTATGGTCTGCGCGGTTTTTTCATGAGCAAAAGGAAATACGGACCGGGAACGCCCGAGATAGATACCCTGGACAAGCTTAAGGCCACCGGCGCCAAGATCCGAACCACCGGCACCTATTTCGGCCTGATCAGCATGAAGCTGATGGGCGTCAATCCGGTGGCGATCTCTTTTGAGGAAGTTGTGGATGCCGTCCGGCAGGGAGCCATTGACGGTGCCGAGGCCTGGGAGATCCCCTTCAGCATGATCCACTTCACCGAATATACCGGACAATTTTTGTACCTGAAATATTGTTCGGGCAACTGGGTTACCGGCATGAACCTCAAGTCGTTGCAGAAGATGCCCCAGCGGCTGCAGGAAGCCATCATGGAAGCGGCCTATCTGACGCAAGTCCTCGTTCTGGGCAAGGAGGAAGCTTCCATTGCGATCAGGGCGGGCGCAGACACCGAAAACCCGGCGGTGGGCAGCGAGCACTGGCGCAACGATATCAGAAACGTCATCTGGTCCAACGAGGAAATGGATAAGCTGGAAAAGCTGATTTCGCCCAAGTATAATCCGGATGCCTGGAAAGATCAGATGGAAAAGCAAAACAAACTTTACGGTCGCGGCGATATCTTTGAAAAGATGTATGCCATTGCCCGCGAAGTCCCCCGGGGCGCTTATGCCATGGACGTTGCACCCCATCGCTGGTGGAAGCCCAATCCACCCTGGTGGAGAGAGGGTGAATGGAAGCTGGGCACAGGCTACTGGGTAAAAAATCCCAAGAAAAAGACTTAAAATTTTTCTTAAAACCAAAAACAAAATCATTTGTCCAAGCGCAGATGAAAAGCCGAACGCGATCGTCCCTTGCCTGAATGGTCGATCGCTTTTGGCATCCCGTTTATATCCGGATGATGGTGAAGTCAATGCTGAAAAAGATCTTACACTGGCTGGATGAACAAATCGAAAATATTCTGATTTTCCCCATGTACTTTATAATGATGGCGATTATGGCCATCGGGGTGGTGCAGCGCTTTGTTTTCAAAACCGCGTGGCACTGGGCGGTTTACGTCTGTATCGGCCTGTTTGTCTGGTTTTCCTGGCTGGGATGTTCCTGGAACGTCAAAGAGCGTGCCCATCTCAGGCTGGCGGCGTTTCGCAATAAAATGCCGCGCGGCGTCCAGTTGGGCTTGCTGATGCTCGATTATACCCTCTGGATCGCCTTCGGAATTATTGCCTCCTATTATTCCGTTATCCAGATTTTAAGGCTCCAGGAAGTCGGGGCCTTGTTGTACGGCACTGAAACCATTCCGCAATGGGTGGTCCCGGCCTGCATCCCCGTTTCGTTTACGGTTTTGTTTTTCCGGGTCATTCAGTGCGCGGTCCAGGATATCAAAGATTACGTTCGCAATGAACCGCTGAAGCTGCAGCCCGCGGCGACGATCGATTAAGTCTTACAATTGGGCGTTTTGCGCTCAATTTAGATCATATAGTAACTAATTGGGGGCAGAATGTTCGGAATACCGCAAAATGTAGCCATCTGGATCATTACCATCATCACCGGGCTTTTCTTCATTGTGGGCGTGCCGATTTTTTTATGCGTGGCCTTCTGGGCCACCATGGGCTCGATCGCCATCGACTTTACCATCCAGAACATCGGAATCACATCCTACCAAGGCATCAGCAGTTACGCGCTGCTGGCCATGCCGCTGTTCATTCTGACCGGCGATCTTATCGGTGCCGGCGGAATCGCCAAAAAATTATCCATCATGGCGCGACGGGTACTGGCTCCGCTCAGAGGAGGGCTGGCCATGGCCTCGATTGCTACCTGTAGTTTGTTCTCCGCTATTTCCGGCTCCAACTCCGCCACCGTGGCGACCATCGGTCGCATTATGATTCCCGAATTAACAGACCAGGGATATCGTGATGAGTTCGCGGCAGCGACCGTGGCGGCCGGTGGGATCGTGGGGATCCTGATACCGCCCAGCATCCTGATGATCGTTTACGCTTTCACGGTCAACTTGAGCGTTCTCGACCTTTTTAAAGCGGGCATTTTGCCGGGAATTTTGGTCAGTATTGCTTTAATGGCAGCGGCCCGATACTGGTGTCACAAGTACGACTGGGGGCGCCCGGAACCGTTTATTTTCAAAGAAGTTCTGCGGGCGACCTGGGGTGCCAAGTTAGGCATTGCAGCCGTGGTCCTCATTCTCGTGATTATTTACGGCGGCATTTCTTCACCCACGGAAGCCTCCGGCATTGCCGCGGCCTACTGCCTGCTTGCCGGCGTGCTGCTGACCCGTGAGATCAAGCTCAAGGACATTCCGGCCATATTTCTTTCCAGCGGGCGCGTCAACGGGTTGCTGGCCCCGGTGGTTTCGGTTTCGATCGTGCTCCAGCAGGTTTTTTCGATCCTGGGCGTCCAGGATGCCGTCTCGCAATATATCCATACTTTTGAAAGCAAATATGTGATTATGGGTCTCATGATGTTCAGCATTATCCTGGCCGGCGCCATCATGGAATCCATTTCAGTGACCATCATTCTGGCCCCGATCCTGGCCCCCATCGCCGTGTCCGTCGGCATGAATCCGATTCACTGGGGCGCTGCTTTTATCGTGGGCCTGTCCATCGGCTTTATCACGCCGCCGTTCGGCCTGGATCTGTTTGTTGCCTCCGGAATCACCGGAATCCCCTACGATAAGCTGATCAAATGGGTGCCGCCGTATATCCTGTTTGTATTGATCGCCTGGATAATTATCATGATGGTCCCATGGTTTAGCCTGGTCTTTGTGTAAGGTGGGAAATGAATCCGGAACCGGCCACCGTACTGATAGTATCCATCGTTTCCTTTGCGACGCTGCTTCGATCCACCTTTGGATTTGCGGATGCCATGTTTGCAATGCCCTTGCTGGCCGTCATCATCGGGCTCAAAACCGCTACGCCCCTCATGGCCATTGTCGCTATGACGATATCGACTGCCATATTGCTAAAAAACTGGCGCGACGTTCAACTAAAAAGTGTCTGGCGCCTGTTCGTTTCCTCTCTGGCAGGAATCCCTCTCGGCTTACTGTTTTTAAAAGGAACCCATGATAACCTTATGAAATTGTTTCTGGCGCTGGTAATCATCGGCTCCTCTGCCTACAATCTGATCAAACCCCGGCTGACGCCGATAAAAAGCGAAAATCCGGCATATATTTTCGGGTTTTTTGCTGGCGTTTTGGGCGGGGCCTATAACACCAACGGACCGCCGGTGGTGATATACGGTTCGTTGCGAAAATGGTCGCCGGTGAGCTTCAGAGCGACGCTGCAAGGTTATTTTTTTCTGGCCGGTATTTTTATCTGTCTTGGGCATGGCCTGGCCGGCCTCTGGACCCGTAGCGTGATGTATTTTTATCTGCTGTCTCTGCCACTGGTTTTTGTGTTCACATATATCGGCGGCCGCCTGAACCGTTCCATACCCCAGGGTAAATTTGATCGCATCATCCACTCTCTGTTGATCGTCATCGGCGTGTTCTTATTGATCCAAACCATTCAAGGAATGATTTTGACCGGCCTGTGATACTATCTAAAAGTGGTGCTTGACAATTGACAAAGAAATCATTCTTTTTTATATCAAGCATCCAGTGGATGATTCGCTTTTTCCGGATTTCCGCTTGTTATAGACGCCGCTTGCGGTGCGCGGGAATGACGCTGGGGATTTAATGGCAAAAGGAGACGTTTTTAAAAGGTCTCATAGAGGTAACTATGGAAAAGTATAAGATATTGCTGGTGGATGACGATCCCTTTATTCTGCAGTCGATTGCCGTAGCACTTGAACAAGAGGGATATCATGTCGCTACCGCAGCTAATGGAAAACAAGCTATTGAATTGATCGAAGAAAAAAAATTCGATCTGGTTCTCACCGATCTGGTCATGGATCCTGTAGACGGAATAGGTGTTTTAAGGAAAGCAAAAGAAGAAGACCCTGACACCATCGTCATCATTTTGACCGGCTTCGGTGATTTATTATCCGCCATCGAGGCTCTCAGGCTTGATGCCGATGATTACCTGTTGAAACCCTGTGAGCCTGAAGAATTGTCTTTTAGAATTTCCAGTTGTTTGGAAAAATTGGAACTTAAGCGCAAGATCAGGCTATATGAAACCATCGTACCGGTTTGCTGTGTATGTAAAAGTATCAGGGATGACACCGGCAAGGAAGTGGGTACCGGTGAATGGATGCCTGTGGAAGAATACATATTAACGAAAGCAAGGATCGCGATTTCACCTACCTATTGTCCTGATTGTGTAAAAAAAGGACTGGAAAATTTGAACATTTTAAAGGATCGCAACAATAGTTCTTAAAATCTTTCCGAAATCATATCACTGTTCATGTTGTTGCCTTGATTTTGTTACCAGTGCCTCCAGGTTGAGCGGCCGGCAACGTGATCGCCATGACAAGACCTCCATGAGCTGAATTTTTTGCCGTTATAATTCCGCCGTGATCCTCGATGATCCCGTGGCAGGTTGAAAGCCCTACGCCCATTCCCATTTTCTTTTTGCGGGTGAAGAACGGATCAAAAATATATTGCAGGTCCTCCTCGGGAATGCCCGGCCCCGTATCGGTTATATTGATGATAATATTTCCCTCCTTAAGATTCGTCTTTATCGTTATTTCTCCACCTGTGGCCGTTCCGGCCATCAAGCCGTTTTTAGGTGTCAAGGTGCCGGTCATGGCCTCGGCCGAATTGTTGATCATGTTCAAAATACACTGATTCAATTGCAGCGGCGAGGCGTAAATTTCGGGTATGTTTGCTGACAGCTCCAGGTTTACCTTGATTTTACTCTTCTTCAGATGCGATCGAACCAAATCAACAGTTTTTTCTATAATGCGATTTATGTTGGTCGGCTGTTTTACTTCTTGGCCGGGACGATTCAGGTCGAGCAAATTTTTCACCGTGTCCCGGATGCTGCTAAATGCTCCTTTCAGTAACTCGAACTGGTTTGAGAGCTCTTTGTCGTTACTGTATTTTTTTTTCAGCGTTCCCAGCAATACGGTGACCGCCTGTAAGGGAGAGTTGATCTCGTGGGCGATGGAGGCGGCCAATTTACCTGTAGCGGCGAGCCGTTCGGACCGGATGAGTTGGTCCTGCATCAGTTTTGTTTGAGTGATGTCCACGACGGTAAAAATACGTCCCTCCGAAAGGTCGCTGGGATTAATGGGGGCCGACCTCAATAAGATGTCGATCATGCGGTCGTCCTTGCGCCTGAATCGCGACTCGACCGTTCCAGTGCCGAGTCTTTGTATTTGGGAGTATATTTCAAATCCGATCCGTTCATATTCCGCGTCACTTTCGTATAAGATTCTGGCGTCTTGGTCTTCCAGTTCGTCCTTAGAGTATCCAATCATTTGCTGAAATTGGTCATTTGCCCATCCTATGATCCTGTTGGTAACGAGCCCGATACCTATCGGTGCAGACTGAAAGATGCTTTTCAACGTGTTTTCGCTTCTTTTCAGCATTGCTTCTGCTTGTTTGCGTTCCTCGATTTCTTTTTTAAGCTGCTCATTGGCTTTGCTTAATTCTTTTGTGCGTTCTTTGACTTTTTCTTCCAACAAAGCGTAATATTCGTTGAGTCTATTGGCTAGTTTATTAAAATTGCTTGTTAATGTAGTTATTTCGTCCCGTCCGCCGATCTCAATCGGCCTGATTTCCACAACGCCGTCTTGCTCTTCGATATGCGCAAAATGTTGGGTGATTTTACCTAGACGATCCGTGACCAAAAATTTTAAAATAAATCCAAGTGAAGCACAGAGCAAAGTCAGTCCAATCCCTATTAAAGCAAAATTTTGGATGGTCTCGCTAAGCAATAATGCTGTGACTTTTTCTTTGGGGATGGCAATCGTATCAAGACCGACGACTTCACCTAACGGAAGGTTAAAAGATGCCTTGGACCCGTATATTTCCAACAACTCGGCGGGAGCGTTCGCAGGATTGCCATGGCAACGCAGGCAGTCTGTTTCCATCCGCATTGCACTGAACTTAGCATAGTATAGCTTGTTGCCCAGGTTGATTTCTCCGGTCCAGACCGTTTGCTGCGGATTTTGGTTAAAATACTTGATCATGTTAAGTTCTTCCGGCCCGGCCAAGTTGGCCGTATTTCTGGGATTTTCAGCAGAAAATTTAATAATGTAATCAGGGAACTTTGTCCGTACTTTATTAAATATGTGGCGGGCTACAAAGCTGGTGGACATGGCTTCCGGTTTAAATTTACCTTCAGGCAAGATATTAAACATAAGCGGGCGAATTTTTTCGGCCACATATTCGCGAATGGCCAGATCAAAATTCAGCGCGAGCGCCAGTTGCTGGTTTGTCAGATTCTCAACATTGGCAGTAATCAGAGTATAGGTTCTGTAAAAAAGAATTGTTGAAAAGATAAAGACAATCAACCCGACGGATATTAATAATCTTGATTTTATGCTTTTCATTTTTTCACCGTTAATAATTTTGGTAAGAAATATAAAATCGGTGCTATTTCTAAGCGCTAAGAGTAACAGATTGAATGTAGGCGATCAAGGCAGATTTTAAATCAAGAAAGTGCCAGGGACAAACCAAAAATATTCCTGTTCATGCCAAAATAATGTTGATTTCATATTCGGCAGGGTTTTTAATGATCGAAAAAAATCCATTTGCAAAATCGGCACGGTTTGGAGTAACGTACCGGTATGCTGATAGGGAGGTGAAAAATGAGTAATAATTTAAAAATCTTTTTCGCAATTTTGATCGCGGGTGTGCTCTTTTTATCATCGCCGCTTTTAATTGCTGCCCCGGCGCAGGCAGGATCGGACAGGCTTGCCGAGGCCATTGCCAAAACGCCGCAAGGGACAGGGAAGGGAGAAATTGATCCCAAAGCAAAACCGGGATTCTTGGGCATACCCGGGGCACCCTCACCCAATTTGATTATCGGCTTTTTATGGGCCATTTGGGTAGGGTGGATTTTTTCAACAGTGGGTGCCTTTGGGGGGATCATGGCCGGTGTCGGGCACATCACGGTTTTCGGATTGGCCAATTACGGTAAGGGTTTTAAACAGACATCCCCCATGCTGAACAAACTGATTACCGACAGCATCCGAGTATCCAACCAGTGGCTGGTGGGCTTGAGCGCAGCCATCTCAAGCCTCAATTACTACAAGGCCGGCCGGTTGGTATTGCCTCTGGGCATTGCCTTGGCGATTGGTGCAGTCGGCGGGAGCATTGGGGTGCCGATTTTGAGCGCCGGCAAGATTTCGCTGAAAGCGTATATCGGTTATTTCGGGCTGTGTGTGTTTGCCGTAGCAGGAGTTTTAATCTACGAAACCCTTCCGGCCGGAATGGCCAAAAGAAAAGCAGCCACCCAGGCCGCCAAAGCCTTTCAACAATCGGTCAAAGAAAAGAAAGCGGCCGGTGAAACAGAAGCATTGGGTGTCAAGATTACGAAAATCAGTTTGGGCAAAGTCGTCTTTACGTTCTACGGGGTGGAGTTCAGCTTCCGCCCGATCATCCCGGTCATCGGCGGCTTCTTTATCGCTTCGATCGCGTCGTTCATCGGCGTGGGCGGCGGTTTTCTGTTCGTTCCGTTTTTGACGTCCGTAGCGGGCCTGCCCATGTTTATCGTGGCCGGAACTTCGGCTCTGACCGTACTGGTTGGGATGATTGTGAGTATATTTACCTATATGTTTGCAACGGGAACGGTGGTGTACTGGCCGTTGATTGGTGCCGAGCTTTTGGGAATCTTTGTGGGCTCCATGATCGGTCCCCGCACCTCAAAGTACATCCCGGAGGTATGGCTTAAGAGATTATTTATCGTACTGGCCGTTTATGTGGGCCTGCGATACGCGAGCGTCGGCTTTCTCGGATACAGTATCGTGCCGCCGTATTAAAGGCTATGAATTTTCTCCAGGCATTGTATTTGAATATAGATGGCTTCCTAATTTATTTTTACCGCATCGTCGAGGAGCCCATAATCGGTTATTTTATCGGGACCGGGGTCTTATCCTTGCTGTGCGTCATTATCGGCGAATTTACCATCTCGGTGGCTTTCCGGTTTAACAAAGCTTACATCGATCAAGATAGCCGGGAAATGGTAAGGATGCAAAACCTTTCCGTCAGAGCCCTGCTGGCCAAGGATAAGAAAAGCTACAAGGCGTTTAACAGAGAGGCCAACGAAGCCTTCGGGAAGGTATTTTTCAAACAGATCGCCCTGGCAAGCGCCTCCCTTTGGCCGATCCCATTTGCCCTGGGCTGGATGCAGACACGTTTTTTTGATATCGAGTTCCTGTTGCCTTGCCGTTTCCCTGTAGTGGGGGAAACGACAGGTTATGCCTTCACGTTTATCCCCATGTATATCCTGGTCCGCCTCCTTTTCGGCAAGATCAAACCCAAACTGCCGTATTTCAAAACTACGGAAAAGATGTTGGCTTCCTACGATGGAGATTCTGATAAAATGACGACCCTTGCCGATCTTACGGACGCTTCACAGAATAGTAAAGAGTCCGGTACCGGAGGCCCCGGCTTTGATTGCCCATGAAAACCTTTTTGGGGACCCTGTTTCTCGTTTTTTTGTGCGCACTTGCATGGTTCTTAGCCGGTTGCGATAGTGCCGGCTTTAACGCGTCAACCTGCGACACCTGTCACAAAGGGCTGGAACTTGCCTCGGCCAGCCACCGGATTTGTGCCGATTGTCACGGCGGCGACCCGCGGGAAAAAGACAAGGAAGCCTCCCATCGCGCCATGTACGGCCCTAAAAATCCCGCCGATCCAAAATTCTGGGCGCAAACCTGCGGCCGCTGTCACCCCTATCAGTTGCAGCGGGTGCGGGCGAGCCTAATGTATACCAATAGCGGCATGATCAGAAACATCCAGAAGACCTGGGAAGGAGAGGACGGCTGGCTTTACAGCACGCATCCTGAAAACGTTTTTTCGGCAACAGGCCAGGCAAAAAAGCTTAACAGCGTGGCCCGACTGGAAAACCTTTCCGGCGAACTGTTTCGCAAATTCTGCTCTCAATGCCATCTTGGCCGGGAAGCCAATCAAAAATACTCTGCCAGCCACAGCTCCGGGTGCGCTGCCTGTCATTTTGCATACAACGATAGCGCTACCTATGAAGGCGGCGATTCCACCGTCAAAGGCCAATGGCCCCATTCCGCCGATCACACGCTGGCTGCCCTGCCGGGCAATGATGTCTGCTTCCGCTGCCACAACCGCAGCGGCCGCATCGCCCTTTCCTATCAGGGGTTGTATGACGGCAACAACGCCATGGTCCCGACCAGGGACGGGCTACCGGGTCCGCAGATGATCAGCGGCGCCCGCAATATTACCCATATCAGCGCCGATGTTCATTTTGCAGGCGGCATGGATTGTATCGACTGCCATACCTCGCGGGATGTCATGGGCGATGGGTATGCCTATGAAAACATGTATCACCAGACCGAAGTCGGTTGTGAGGATTGCCACGGCAGCGGCCTTGAGGCCCCGGGCGTTGAGGAAATTTCCCGGGAGAACGATGAGGCTGTGCGGGAATCCAAAAGCTATCAGCGGCAGATGCGGCTGGGTATGAAGATGGTCAAAACCCGCAAAGGGCGCAAGTATTCCAATGTATTTTTCGAGTCCGATGCGGTTTACGTGCTGGGCAAACGCAGCGGTAAATTATTTAAAAGCCCGGTGATCACCGGCACACCGGAGCATACCATCGCCGGTCACCAGCGCCTGGAGTGTTACACCTGCCACTCCCGCGCCGTGCCCCAGTGTTACGGCTGCCATATCGCCTACGACCGGACCCGGTTCGGCCAAGATTATATTAAAGAGCGCATGACGGCGGGAAAGTTCAGCGAAACCGAGGATTATCGCCGGCTGTATCCCTTTCCTCTAGCAATAAACCAGCGCGGCAAGATTTCACCGGTTACCCCCGGATGCCAGACGTTTGTAACGGTCATCGACGGGCAAGGTCAGGTGGTGAAAAAGGAATACGTCTCCGAGTTTAACGGTAAAAACCAATTACGCTTTGCGCCGTTTTATTCCCACAACACCGGCACCAAGGCCGTCGGCTGTGCAGAATGCCACGGCAATCCCGCTTTTCTGGGCTTTGGGCAGCATATAGTGAAAGACGGCAATATCCGCGCCACCTTGGTCTGCGAAAAATCCGAAAACAAACCTCTTGACGGCTTTCTTAACATGCAGGCCGGGAAGATTACAGCCTTTGCAGCCATTACCCGGGAGCATTCGCGGCCATTGAACGCAGCGGAGATAAAAAAAACTCTGGCGGTGAACCAGTGCCTGGTTTGCCATGACGATCCCAAGGATCCAATTTATCAGAAAAAGCTGGATTACCGTATCCTAAAATCGTGTTTCGATCGCTGTGGGCTTAATGATGTCGGCCCGGTAACGCCCCTGGCCGGAACAACCCAGCGGTTGCCGGAGCCAGGCAAACAGCAGGGCTCGGATCGAGCCGAAGCTCCTTTGAACTGCGAAGGCCTGTTCGATCAGGCCATGTCCACCCGGATCAGGGAAAAGGCCTTTGTGCAAGCAGCTTTCGGCAAAGAGGGACCTCAATTTTTCAAAGAGAACTGTCAAGCATGCCATCTGAAAAGCTGCCGGGACTGCCACGCCAATGAAGGCAACCCTACCATTCCTGCGGAATCCGACCGTTGTCTTGATTGCCACAAAGGCTATTTCGTGGGCATGGACTATTACGGCATGGCGCCGCGCGAAGACAGTTTGCGCTATCAGCGCGGCAAAGCTTTCAAGGAAGAAACGTTTCTGACAATGCTGCCGGATGTCCACGCCCAGGCCGGCATGCAGTGCGCCGACTGCCATTCCATGCAGAGCCTGATCAACGGCCAAAAGGCTTCCAAGACCTGCAACGACTGCCACCAACCCAACCCGGCCGTCATTGAACACGGTATTGATGCCCATTTGAAACATCTGGAATGTTATGCCTGTCATTCGGCCTGGGCCGCCCAGGAATACGGAACCTTTTATGTGCGAATGGTTGACAGCTCCAACCAGGACTATTTTCGCCTGCGGTCCGGGAGCGGCGGGCAATACGTCAAAAGCGGGTTTTTGAAAAAACAGGATGCTCCCCCTTTGGGCATCAACAGCAAGGGTAAAATCAGTCCCATCCGGCCGCAGTTCATCACTTATTTTACCGACGTTAAGAACAACCGGCCGGTGGGTGCGGAAAATCGCCTGCTGGCCGCCCAATGGAAAGCCTTTTTCCCCCATACCGTTCGCCGGGGTACGGTGATGTGTGACAATTGCCACGGCAATCCAAGCAGATTTATCCTTGAGAAAGAAGAAGATCGCCTGTATCAATTGCAGAAAGATGGTCTGAAATTAATCTCGTTTTGGGATCAAAGCGGGCAGACCGTGGTTAACGGGTCTTTTATGCCGCCGGAACGCTTTGCCCAGATGGCATCGCGGAAACCGGCCTATAAAAAAGCGTATGTAAAAAAATGGAAAAAGCTCCTGGAAGCCGTCGAAAATTCATCAGGATCTTAGTTCTGGCTGTGATTTCTCTGCTGTTGCTGGGGAAATACCTTATTCCCCGGGTAAAGCGGAAAAAACCATTGTTGCGGGTTCGAAAAAAGGACATCCCCGGCGGCGGGGCCCTGGTTTACCGCCAGAAAAAGATCGCCCTGATCAGGGACGGACGGAATGTTTACGCCCTGGGAATGGCCTGCACCCATCTGGGCTGCACCCTCAACGCAACCCCCCAAGGATTTGTTTGTGCCTGTCACGGCAGTTCTTTCAACTCCCGCGGCGAGGTCCTGCGCGGACCGGCGGATCGGCCTTTACCGCGACTGGCTATCGAGGAAGACGGGGAGTATATCGTCATATCCTGATTGAGGCAAAACTCAATTACCTGTTATTCGTTATTGGTTATTCGTTATTGGTTATTCGTTATTGGTTTTACGGAATGAAAAACGAAAACGGCCTGTTTAACGAGTTTGTCCGGCATCTGTTTCCCCGGGTCGTGCTGCGGCGGAATCTTAAGATCACCTATACCTTTTGCCTGGGCGGACTGGCGTTTACGGCCTTTATGGTGCTGGCTGTTTCCGGGCTGCTGCTGATGGTTTACTATCAGCCTTCAACAGAGCATGCCTTCGAATCGATCCTGTTTCTGGAATCTAACGTGTCCGGCGGGTACTATATCCGCAGCCTGCACCGCCTGACTTCCCATGCCTTTCTATCGTTCATTTTCCTGCATACCTTACGGGTCGTCCTCACCGGGGCCTATCGCAAACCCCGCGAGTTGAACTGGGTGATCGGCTTTATGCTGCTTTGTCTGGCCGTTCTTGAGGCCTACACCGGTTATCTGCTCCCGCTGGACCAACTGGCCGTGTGGTCGACGCAAATCGGTATGGAACTGGTTAAAGCGGTGCCGATGGGAACCTTGCTGCGTGCCTTGCTGGTCCCCGACGGCGTGGGGCAGCCCATGTCCCTGCTGCGGTTTTACGTGCTGCATGCCGTGGTTATCCCCGTAGCAATTCTGCTGCTTTGTTTTCTGCATTTCTATCGCATTCGCCAAAACAAGGAGGCATTGCCGTACCTGTGAACGATTATATACCGAGTTCGCCGTTTTTCTTCGGCCTCATCAAAAAGGCCATGGCAATCCTGGTCGGCCTTTTGCTCTTGCTGGCGCTGGTGATTCCGGCGCCGTTGCAGGAGCCGGGAGATTTGGCCGCGGTGCCTAACCCGGCCAAGGCCGCCTGGTTCCTGCTCTGGACCCAGGAACTGATGGGCTATTCCAAATATCTGGTCTATGTCATTATGCTGGTGGGCCTTTACTTTTTGCTGCTGCCCTATCTTCCGGGCAGCCCGGAAGCCAAAAGGGCTCAATGGCTGCCCAAGGACCAGTTGTGGGTCAGTATCGTAACCCTGGTTGCCTTTTTGGGCCTGCTTTTTTTAACCGTCATTGCCATGTTTTTTCGGGGGGAGAATTGGGCCTTCGTTTATCCGTTTTAACCGTCATTGCGGGTTTGATTTGGGCCATGATTCCCGTTACCGACCGCGGCGGTTGCGGATGTTTGCAGTGCCATCGGCCGCATCATGAAAAGCTGGGGGTTTGTATGGACTGCCACCGGGGAGACCCGCGCACGAATCGCATCCGGATCGCCCATTACCGCCTGATTCCCGGTAAATACGCCCGCTTTAGACTGCCGGACAACCCCGTCATCGACGCCGGCCGCCGGCTTATCACGCAATTCGCCTGCCGTCGCTGTCACCGCATCGGAACCAGCGGCAATCGCCTGGCTGCCGATCTTGACCGGCTTCTGCCGAAGGTTCAGCCGCAAAACCTGGCTGCCGCCATTAAAGAACCGGTGCCTTCCATGCCCGACTTTTATTTTTCCGACACCCATGTCACCAAGCTGGTGAACGCTATCCTGGACGGCCGTGCCGATATAGCGTCAGGGACTGCTGAGGCTCCCCTGATCATTCACTTTGAAAACAACACGCCAAACCGTGAGAATCTTTTTGATAGGCATTGCGGTTCTTGCCACCGATTGTTGACCCGCAAGGCGGGCGGGCTCGGACGGGGCCATATGGGACCGAATCTTTCCGGGCTGTTGAGCGAGTTTTATCCCCAAAACTTCAAAAACGGTCAGGCCTGGGATGCCGTCGGCCTGAAAAAATGGACAGAAAACCCCAGGAACATTCGGCCAAACGCCCAAATGATTCCGCTGGAATTGACCGACGGCGAATTTACCCAACTGGTACGCCTGTTTCAAAATTAGGAAATGGAATCCGGATTTATTGCCAGAACTTATTGAGAAGTTACGACTTTGGGTTTTAACAGCCTGATATATCAACATATACTTTAAACGCCAAACACCAAATACACGATGAATTCGATTTTTTCAAATTCATCACGCTTGACAAGAAAATGGATATTTATTAATCTTTTAAGCGACTCCAAGCCGTCTTGGCAAACCAGAGCCAGGAAGGAGGTGAATTGTGATCAGCGGGTCAATGACTCGTAAACAATTATCCCATTAAATGTTGATAAAGGAGGTAGCAGGATGAAGAGATTATTTGTTTTTGCACTTGTTTTTGCGTTTGTCCTGGGTGCCGTCGGCTTTGTCTTGGCCGATGATTCCAAGATGCTCGAGGATAATGAAAAGGCCGTGTGGCAAAAGGCGTGTTCGGTTATTCCGAAGGAACGTCAACTCGATGTCGTCAAGTTTAAGCAACTTTACGATGATGTCATGGCCGGCAAGGAAAAAGCATACCTGATCGACACCCGCACCCATCCGGAATTTTATGCCTTTCACATTCCTTACACGGATCACGTCCATTCAGGCCATACGTACACGTTTCCCAAACTGATCAAGGACAAAAACGCCAAGATCGTGGTCTGGTGCCGGACCTTTAAGAGACAGTGCTATGTGGCGGAAAAACTGGTAGAGTACGGTTACACCAATGTTTGGACGTACGAGGACGGTATCGTGGGCTGGATCAAGGCCGGTCATCCCGTCTGCAACGAGTTTGCAGGAATTTTTCAGGTCACCGAATACCACAAACATTTCACGGAAATGGATAAAGACGGCAAGCCCAAGTGGCAGATCCGCGAATTTCACCCCTATTAACCAAAAATTCTTCATTTCAAGGGAAAAGGGATCTTCCCTTTTCCCTTGAAATGTTTTCATTTTTCTTAATTTGTCCTAGTCCCAGTTCAAGCAGGAATTTTTATAGATGCGCCACCAGTTCTGTTTCCAATTCACGCTCTTGGGCGGATTCGGGTTTTGATTTGAGTTAGCAGTTCACGGTATTGAACCAGATCCCTGTTCATTCCACGTTCCTCCTTTACGGCAGATCCCGCATCTAATGAATAAGGTGGAGAATCTTTTTATTCAGTTTCTTCGGGTCTTTGCACACTGCAAATCGCCACTCTCCCATCTTGCCCCAAGCAGACACGGCGGCACACCAACTTTTTGCAGCTTCATGCTTCGCTTGGTCCTGCTCATCCTCCAACCCTTTGACTTCGAGGATAAGCGTTGAGGGGAAACTATGTTCTGCCCTTGACATTTGACATTTTTGAATCTTGATCGAAAGGAGCGATCTATTGTCTCACGTTTCACATCCGGTCATAGACTATTTTAAACTTTAAGAAGACTTTTAATGGCAGCATCAGAAGGATATCCATCTTGCAGCAAATCCTGAGCCACTTTAAGGGCGTGCTCTGCTTTTTGGATAAGCTTTGCAATTTCCTCGGTCATACGGCCACTCCTTGTGTTTCAATATGTCTGTAAAAAGAATATCCTTTGTTAAGAGCATCATAAAATCGAGATTCCGCCAGCACTTTAAGGGAAATGATGGGATTAAAGTCATGATCCCACATGACCTGATAGGCAATATTTTCAAGGCGCCTTTCTATTTCGTCAGTCTTTTCATCTACCAGCACAACCACATCAAGATCGGAATCCACAGGCGCCTCTCCCGTAGCCCTTGAGCCGAAAACGATAAGATGCTTCAGATGCGCTTTCAAATCAGCGGGGAGCTTTACTTCAACGGTGATCTGTTTTCAACTGTAATGTTTTAAGTTGCATCGTGTTGAAAGTCCAGGCACAACTTTTGGGCCCTGTTCAACCTAAATTCTGTTAACTACCCATGTAAATTAATAATATAAATCCTTTATGATCTGCTTGGCAATAGGATAGTATGGCCTCAGGCATAATCATAGCCCTTTATAATTTTATCAATATCAAAATGACCTTTTCAACATATGATTCTCTTTTCAACCGTCTCTTTTCGGAATCGGCTCGATGTACTCCATGGAGGAGTTCGGAGACGGTAATGATGCTGATACCGAAAGGCTCATCACCTCTTTCCCGTATTAATTGTTCAAGCGGGCTCGGATTTCTTTCCAGGGCGATGAGAACACTGGTATCAAAGATCACGCCCATCGATCATCCTTCGGCATGGAGGGCTGATGGGCCATGATCTTTTTTAAATCATGCTCAAAATGCACTGCTTCGGCACCCAATCTGGGAATATGCTTCAGGAGTGCTTTAAGCTCACCAAGTGTTCTTTCTTTGAGGGGTGTTTGCACGGGGCAAATAGAGGCCACTGGTTTCCCTCCTCTAACAATCGTATAAGAATCACCTCTGTATTTTATAGAATTCAGTATTTCAGAGAATCTTCTGACTATCTCGGTTGCACTCACTATCTTTTCCATAAGGGGACCCTCTCTGCAAAATATGGTTATCATATTTTGCAGATAATCTCCGCCCCTGTCAACCTTTTTTTCGGGACGTGATGGGCGGTGATGGGGCGGTGATGGGGACGTCTATGATATTATGCTTTCCTCGTGAAAAACTGGGTTCGATAAAAATCCTCCTTTAAAGAAGTTATTCTTCTGTTGTGAGAAAAGCATAAAATCATAGACGTCCCTATTCCCTACCCTCTGATCGATACCCGCACCCATCCGGAGTTTTATGCCTTTCACATTCCCTATACCGATCATGTCCATGCCGGCCATATGTACACGATTCCACATCTGATCAAGGACAAAGATGCCAAGATCGTGCTGTGGTGCCGTACCCACAAACGTCAGGCCTGTGTCGGAGAAGCTTATTGAATACGGCTATACCAATGTTTGGACATATAAAGACGGCATCGTCGGATGGATCAAAGCCGGTCTCCCCGTCTGCAACCAGTTTACCGGTCTTTTCCAGGTCACGGAATACTCCAAGGAATTCGCGGAAATGGATAAAGACGGTAAGCCCAAGTGGTAACTCCGCGAATTTCATCCCTATTAATCGAAGATTGTGCGCTTCAAGGGAAAAGGACCTTTCCTTTTCCCTTGAAATGTTTTCATTTTTCTTAATTTATCCTAATTTCAAAAAGCGAGTTGTCAATCGTCTTGCCGCTTCATGTTTCGTGCGGGCCAGTTCATCCTCAAAACCCTTGACTTCAAGGATAAGCGTTATCCCCTTTTTCAGCTTTACCAGAAAATCAGGCAGTTAGGCATTTTTAGAAGCTGGATGTTGTAAAAAATTCTTGACAACTAAATTTTGAAGTTTATAATTATCAATAGTCTCATCTGCCATGTGTAGAAGGAGCATCCGAAGCCGTCCTATTGGGCGGCTTTAGTCTTTTTCCGCCCCAATGCCTCTTTTTCTTTTCTAAAAATTTCCTTTCTATGAGGCTTTAGACAATAAGCGGTTTTAATTAGATAATATCGCAACCGCCTTGCTAAGATAACCGCAAAATCCTCTTTTTCCAACCATAAGACGACATTAGTAGATCGTCCTCTTTTGTTTTCCCACCAACTTATACTGGAATCGTATCCAGCCCCTCGTATTATCCATGAAATACATCGTATGCGTTCACACCTTCTTAGATCGGGCAGTCGGTCATCTTCTTTTGGGCCATCAGAAATTACATGCCAGAACCCAAATCCTTTTCCCTTTGATTCGGGCCGATATTGACATTTAATTGGCAACCCTTGAAATGTCAGGCTCCCGTTTACGATTTCGTCAAGGTAGATTCGATAGAGTTCCTCAATATAACGAGCCCAATCGCCATGAAATAACAAAAGATCAGGAAGTTCCATCGTTACCATTCCCGCGGATTCCAAATAAGCAAATTAAACTTTTCTTCTCGTGGAAGAGTTGTGTGCATAAGGCTGAGGCCGGAACGCTCTTTTATTTGACGGATCAAGCTTAATTTAGCGTTGCTTGTGGTTAAACCGCGGTGCAAATATGAAAGTAAACCTATCATCAAATCAGTCAATTGCATGACTTCTATTTCATGTGATCTGACATGCTGAATCCTCTCTATGATGGACTTGTCGAAGTCATATAAGTTATTGCATAAAACTTCGTGAAGTTTTTTCATTTTCTCTTGGCTTCGCGTGTCCTTGATATCCAGATAAACATGATAGCGGGTTTTCGAATCGAAAATTTGTTTTAGAAGGACAAAAAACATCTTATAGTACCAGAGATCATGATCCTGCATGAAAACCTCATGGTCAAGCTTTCCCTTGTCCTGTATTACTACGGCACGGAAGTTTAGTTTTTCGTGGTCAAAAAAATAGTTAATTAGCTCACTGTAAAATGTCAATTTCGCAGGAGATACTTTAACCCATTTTGTTTCAAAATTATCCGAAAGTCTGTGTTTTCGCTTGATATTCTTCAAATTGACCGCTATTTCGCGCACGACGTTTGATGGACACCATACCGCTCCGATTACCATAACAGGAATATGATCACGCTCAAGATGGCATGACTCATCGCAGTAAATATTTATTAAGTCATTCATAATTTCTTCCGATACATGAAATTAACCATTATTAAGCGACCGTGAACAGTCTCTCGCAATAGTCATTTATACGCCGGATAAGGGGATATTCTTTCTCCAAATCAGCCCAGCTTCGATCTTTTGCATCTGGAATTTGTTCAATCGAAGTATCTGCCAAAGTAAATCCATCAAGTGAGATCTTTTTTGACTTGAAATCAGGAAGCTCACTGAATTCCTTTAGTTTGGAAAGCGCCGCAAATTTATCAGCACTCCCTGAAAGACCGCCGTGGTGCAGCCCATGGGGATCGATGAATCGCACATGTACTGCACCGGTCTTCAAATTTCTCAGCCACATGATAAAGTCAGGGTAAAAGCCACTACGATGAAAAAGCCCAATACCAGCTTTGGGCAGGTTTCTCAGAAGATACACCTTTAGATGTTTGAATGTCGGATTCTTGTGATTCGTCTTCCAGAAATTTTTAAGGTCTTTCACCAGTTCCGCTTCAGTTTTTACAAGCGCCGATGGTTTTAGCGATACGGCCTTTTTCCACTCCTTGCATGATTGTGAAATAATGACAGATTCAGGCATAACAAAGGTAATCTTCAGTAATCAAGTCAATTCAGAAGTGAACCATCCTTGCCATTGTCCATGAACTCAATAACTGGAGCTTACTAAAGTTCATCCATTTTTTACGCCTGTAACATTTCGTTTAATTTTGCCTCCCACTCATCTTCGGCCAGCACCTCGAATCGTAGAACCTTGTCCTTCATCACAAGTCCCAGTTCCGACCAGTTTCTCGACTTTGCCTCCTTGGTGCACAGAGAAAACATCTTGCATTAATAATCCGTATCCAGGCTCCCTATTAAATGAAGACCCTTGGTTTCAACCACGTAAACCTGTTCGTAATCGTCCTTGTCTTCAGACGCGGTAGCGGTAAAAATGAAGTCGGGATAAATTTTATGCTTGCGCCAGCCCTGGATGGCATAGTCCTGCCTGGATCGATTTCGGTACCAGAAAAAAAGCCGTTTCTGCCCTTCAAGATACCATGCCACCGCCTTTTCGGTTTCATTGAAATCGTCTTCAGGAACGAATTCAAAAAGGCTCAATTGAAGTTGCCGGCCATCCTTACGATTCAGTGTTTTAGCCGCAGGTTTGACTTTGATTGATTTTGGAAAGGTAAAATCAAATTTATCTCCGATCACCAGGAATCTCATTTGATCTGAAGCAAGCATCTGCTTAAAGATGTTCTCAGATAGCCGGTCTTTTTCGCGCTCAAGCTGCTTGCGCAACTCTTCGATGATAAAAACAAAATTGGCAGCGACTACCTTGTAATCATGTTTTCGTGTCAAACGGGTAAGAACATCTCGCGCAAATTCATGCGCCATCCAGGGATTTGGAACAATATCGCAGATCTGGCGGGTCATAAAAACCGGATCGACACGAATGCCGCCTTCCTTCAATTGTATCGCTTCTTTTTCCTCGATTACTTTCTTGATGTCATCTGAAAGCGTGGCAATATGCTCCATGTCCTTTTCCTCATACATGGATAGAGCAAGCGAAAAAATTGGATCAAGATCTACATTATCCCATGGTATCTTTGCCGCAATGTCCATCTCATAATTGACAGGTTCCCAGGTCTTGTTACGCCTGACCATAAAGACCGGCAATATGGTGCTGTTTGCCGCCCGCCTGAAACGTTCCCGGATTTTTATGGTGCGCTCTGGCGGCTCTCCATCCTCTCCGGCTTCTTCCATATCTCGAACGATTTGATTTTTCAGATCGCCTAAGCCTTCACGACCGAAACCATCTCTTATGCTTGCCAGCAATTTATTTGCGTTTTGTTTAAAGCAAAGCACATAGCTCTCATCAAGCTCCCTGATTTTGGTTTTGCGCGCCCCGGGCTGCCTGAGTATGCGACCCACAAGTTGTGTCAGGGCATTCTTGGAAGCAGGATTTGTCAGGACAACCAGGACATAGGCAAAGGCACAATCCCACCCCTCCTGCAAAGCCTGCTTGGTAATAATATAGCGAATTTTGCAGTCCCTGCTCATCAATCCGCCAATGTCGTCAACCTCTTTAAGTTCATCCTTTTCGCTTGTCTTAACCGCCACCTGCTCGGCAGGAATCCCGATGGTTTTGATGAGCTGTTCGCGAACATCTTCAGAATGGATATAGCGGGTCCACCTTTGCTCCTTGCCCGTCCGTTCAGCCTGCACGAGG
>JACKQG010001277.1_pt1 | contig 29495 bp, 24 predicted proteins | sample 8237621 | NCBI WGS metagenome assembly JACKQG01 (sample SAMN15677084, study PRJNA649215) | marine metagenome | biome: marine; feature: Black Sea; material: saline water; isolation source: suspended particulate matter (SPM) from the Black Sea western gyre | collected 2013-06-09/2013-06-10 | depth... | reverse complement strand
AAGATGATGAATGTGGTGTTTGTGGTGGAGACAATTCCACTTGTGAAGATTGTGCAGGCGTTCCCAATGGTAATTCAGAATTGGATGATTGTGGTGTTTGTGAAGGCGGAAATGCAGATATGGATTGTGCAGGCGAATGTTTTGGAGATGCAGAAATTGATGAATGTGGCGATTGTGGTGGTGATGGAATAGATGAAGGTGAATGTGACTGTACCGGAAATGTAGAAGATTGTGCTGGTGAATGTGGTGGCGATACGGTTGTAGATGGCTGTGGAGTTTGCGGGGGTGACAATTCAACCTGTGATGCACCCGAAATGTTTGAATTTGCTCAATCAACCATGCAGGCATATTATTTCTTTTACAGCGCAACGATTGATGGTGAAGAATTAACATCCGATGATTGGGTGGGGGCTTTTAATGGCGAAACTTGTGTTGGTGCAAGAAAGTGGGATACAAATATTTGTAATGGTGGTGTGTGCGATGTCCCTGCAATGGGGGATGACGATACGGAATGGACAGTTGGATATATGTTGCTAGGTGATATACCCTCCTTTAAAATATTTGATGCATCTGAAAATGCATATTATGATGCCATTGCCTCTGAAGATTCTCCATGGTCTAGCAATGAACTATTCATGATTGATAATGTGAATGTTGTACCCGATTGTGCTGGTGAGTTAGGTGGTGATAGCTGGGAAAGTGACTGTGGTTGTGTAGCTGGAGACAACTCTGGTGATGATTGTGATGACTGTGCTGGTGTTCCCAATGGCGATTCTGAGTTAGATGATTGTGGTGTTTGTGATGGTGGGAATGCGGATATGGATTGTGCCGGAGAATGTTTTGGTGATAGCTGGGAAAGTGACTGTGGTTGTGTAGCTGGAGACAACTCTGGTGATGATTGTGATGACTGTGCTGGTGTTCCCAATGGCGATTCTGAGTTAGATGATTGTGGTGTTTGTGATGGTGGGAATGCGGATATGGATTGTGCCGGAGAATGTTTTGGTGATAGTTATGAAGATGACTGCGGCACCTGTGATGCTGATCCGGATAATGATTGCGGACAGCTCAGTATTGATTTAGACGGATTAGACTTAGTTAGTTTCCATTCATTGCCAGAAAATAATAGTATTGAAAATGTTTTGGGTGGAATAGTCGACTCAAATCCTGGGGTGTTAGGTGAGGGAACTTCTGCCAATTATGTAGATGGACAATGGTTGGGTACCCTCCTTTCCATTGATCCTAAAGGCGGCTACTGGATTAAGGTATCCGGTGATACAGAGTTAAATGTAGAAGGGTTGCCAACAGATCCAGGAACGGTATTTTCTCTGCATGGTGGTTCAAACCTTATATCTTATCCATTTGCTGGAAATGCTCCATTAGTTGAAACTATCCCTGAGGCTGCACAAAATTCAATAATTGGAATTATTGGAGAAAATGTATCGGCTTATAATGGTGAAGATGGATGGATTGGTGGTCTAATGGACCTCAGCGGAACAGAGGGCTACTGGTTTATTACCAGTGAAGATGTTGACTTTTCCTATAATCCGCCTGCATCTGATGATAATTTGACAAGACAGATAATAGTTAGTAAAGTATTACCAGAGGCATATACCTATGCTCAATCTATGAATCAAGCCTTCTACTTTGTGAATTCTGCTGAAATTGATGGTGAAGCATTAACTAGGGATGATCTTATTATTGCCTATAATAATGACGTAGTTGTGGGTGCACGTTACTGGTATGGTGAAGCCACGGATATTCCTGCAATGGGAGCAGATGGTAGTGCATTATATGCGGGGTACGGAGAAACTGGAGATAAGATTTCCTTTAAGGTGTTAGATGCTTCAACAAATTCGTTGATTGAGATGGATTCTAAAGGCGATATTACTTGGCAGAATTTGGGAATGTCAGTTATTCAGTTGACAAATAAAGTAATTCCTGAAGAGATAAGTTTTTCTAGTGCCTATCCAAATCCATTTAACCCCGTGACTATGATTAGCATGAGTATCCCTAGAGAAATGGAAGTCCATGTTGCTATACATGATATGCTGGGTAGAGAGATAGCGGAACTTGCAAATGGAATATATTCAACTGGGAATTATGAATTGCAATGGGATGCAGATAGCCAAGCCAGCGGAATATATTTTGCTAAAATGAGTGCAGGTGGTCAGATAAATATTCAGAAACTAATGCTCATAAAATAGAAAATTAGTAAAGTTTAAACCTACAAACAGGGGCAGAAATTCTGCCCCTGTTTTATTTTACAGAACATTGGATTTGGTTTTTAAATTACCTTTATATTTACCTACAATCCATGGCTAGAATCATACAGATCATAACTCTTTTATTTTTATCATTACTCATGATGTCATCCTCATGTGACAAAGGGACAGAAGGGTGTACCGATTCCAACGCTTGTAATTTTAATGAAACTGCAGCAATTGACGATAATAGCTGTTGGTTTTCTTCTGAAGGTTGTGATTGCAATAATTTACAGGGATCTACGGTTGATTGTTTGGGAGTTTGCGATACAAATATTGAAAATGATCCACCAGATGATGATGGTGATGGAATTTGTAATCAAGAGGTTTTTGGAGGATGCGTCGATACTCTAAGTTGCAATTATAATATCAATGCAACTCATAATGATGGTACCTGTGCTGATGATCTTTCAGATTTTGGAGGTTTAGCTGATGGAAGTGATTGCAATGGTGACTGTGGGGGAATTGCTGTAGAAGATGATTGTGAATTGTGTATTGGAGGATCGACAAATTTAGGTCAATCATGGAGAATAAAAATTAATTCTATTGCTACTTTTAAACTACAGGATGACACATCCATGGGCGCCGACACCAATTCGGTTACCCTAGGTACTTCCATATATGCCTTAGATGGATATAATGGAACAGAATTAAATGGTGGAGACTCCTCCTGTGATAATTGTTATATTGATTACCCTGAACCAAAAATAACCGGCTTTGAAGATAAAAACAATTTTATTCGTTTTTATTTCCCCCATGATGCTTCAAATGAATGGGATGAATGGGGCTCCCAAATTGATTTAGAAATTGAACCTCTTTTTGACAGCGACATCCGTAAAAATGATTACCACTCTTTATTTACAGAAGAAAAAGGACTGAATTGGTTTGCAATCGTAGAACCAACCCTCTCTGATACTATTATTTTTAATGAAAACGAAAATGCTGAATCATTTGAAACAATATTGGATTCCATTTATTTTCAAGTCACCCATTTGGAATGGATAAAATGCTCCCAGATTAAAATTGCATTGGATAGAGATAAAGGGGAAGTAGTAGATAATTTTGATTATGTTATAGAAAATAATCAACTTGGAATAAAAGTGGATACAGATAAATCATTTTCTGTATTGATTAATATTTCTAATATTTGCATTCAGGAATTTGAAGAATCATGTCCTGATGGTTTATAATTAATAAAAATAATTTCAAAAAATTGTATAGATTGAATCCAATGTATTTCTACCAAACTAAGCTGTTTTTTATTTTGTCTATGATCGGTTTACTATTTTCCGATTCAGGGTACAATACCATCTATCTCATGGAATTTGAGAATATGCAAAACGATTTCACGAATTCCCATTTAACTGAAGCATTACCAGACCTTATTAAAGAAAATTATAATTTTAGGGAAGATATTCGAGTGGAGTATGCTGGAGATATTCGCCCCTATCTAAAACCAACAGATTCAGGTGAAGAAAATTCAATAAGGGGCTTGATTATTAATGGTAGATTCCAGACCATCAATGATGAATTCTTTGTGGAATTTGAAGCCTATGATATTCAAGACTGGAAACGATTGGTAAGTCGGCGGATATTCTGCCCTGTTCACGATATAATCTGTGTGCATGATGGGTTTTTAATGGCAATTGAAAAAAGTATCAGTCCATTTTTAACAAACGCATTGGATATTGATGCCACAATATCCAATTTAGAACAGAACCCCAAAAGAGAAATCCCTAAAAGTCACGATTTGGATAATGACAATAAAAATGGAAATTTAGATAATCTATCTGAATTAGATGAAGAGGGATTAGATGACATGGGTGCTGGACAAAAACAGGGGCAGTATGGCGATCGCTATTATCGTGAGTTTAATTTTACAGATATCTCACCGAGTCCTAATTTTTCAAAAAAACAAAACTCTGAAAGTTTAATTACCATCCTGGATCAAATATTAACCAATCCCTATAATGTATTAATTGGTGAACTGTCCTTATATCATGACCCTGAAAGAGCAGGGAATATGAGGGGTGAAATCCCCATTACCTATTCGGTACGGTCGGCACTCACTCAGGAATTATTTACCAGTCTCCCTCATGAAAAACTTATGGATGCGAATGGAAATGTGATTCTTCAATTTCCAAATAGCAATTTCATTTTTGATGAATTGCTTTTAGAAAAACTGGCTTTAATGAAATTTCAATTGATGCCGGTGATTTTCTTTAATAATAGAATTGGGGGAATTCAGTTTATAATTTTGGATTCATGGAAAGAAAAATATCAAAAATTAGAATTCCAGAAAATTTCTATGCTCACCGAGAATCAATTTAAACCTCTATTTGCTCTAACCCCTGGTTCGGACAATATCCAATTAAATTTAGATGTTTCATCACAGGAGGTGGAGTACAATTTTTCAATCCCTCATGAAGCCATTGGTGATTATACAAAAGTCACAGTGAAATTTATGCCGGAAGTTGATCTGGATGCCCTTCTGGCAGGACAGAGCAGGACTCATTAATGGTGTAATTTTGTTACATTCTGTTAATATCTGGGTATAAAAAACAATCGAACAATTGCTGTAATTTTCACGTATAATTGAGACAAAATCAATAACAATATAGGGACAAACACATGAAAAAGTTTTTCATTATCAACATGCTATTACTCATGACTATTGGTTGGACCGGCACCAATCATTTACCCAATATGAAATTAAAAGATTTGAAGAATAAGCGACAGGAACTGAGCCAGTACTATAGTGATGGGCCAATACTTCTTAACATCTGGAATTTAGCCTGCGAACCCTGCAAGAAGGAAATGAAGGAGTTGGACAAACTTAATATAAAATATGGTGACCAGGGATTTGAAGTGGTGAGTATAAATATTGATAATACCCGAAGTATGTCCAAGGTGAAATCGTATGTGAACAGCCAGAAATATTCATTTACCGTACTATCAGACCCTAGAGCGGAGTTTTTCAGAAAGATGGGCGGCAAGGTTATGCCCTTTGTAATTATTGCCGATAACAAAGGTGAAATTATTAATCGTCATGTGGGCTATAACCCCGGTGATGAGAAAAAATTGGAAGAGGAAATTATACATTTATTGGCATTGATAAATGCTGCCGGGGATTCCACAAAAACCAACCTCGAACCTGTAATTGAAAAACCTGTAATTAAATCTGCAAAGTAAATGATAACTAAATTAATAGTACCACTTTCCATGTTTTTGGGGAGTATGTTTGCACAGGTAGAAATAAATTTTTCCTACGAAATGAAATATGGAGATGGGAAACAAGTTACAGGTACGGGTTCTGGAAACTTAGTTAGTTCAAAATATAATTATTTTGAAAATCTACTGGATATTAACACTTCCTATGGTGATGAGATTTATGCATTTACTCAATTAGAGTATAGCGACCTCCCTGTTTATGGTTTTAAGGCAGATGGCTTGAGCAGCTTTTATTTAGAGTATCAAAATGAAAAATTCATCATGAAATTGGGGGATCAGTATGAACTCTTTGGTAGAGGTATGAGTTTCTATACCCTGCAGAATCAAAATATTGATTATGATAATAGTGTGAAAGGATTAAGCTTCAAATATTTTGTAATCGATAATATTGAAATATCATCCTTAATTGGAAAAGGAGACTATTTTTATCGATCTAATCCCTCAAATAGGGAAACTGACTTGCAGTTAAATTCCAGTGTTTTACTGGGTTCTATAAATTATAGCCATGATGTGCTTGGATATTTCCAGTATATGAACACCAAGCAGCAGTTATTAATTGATCCTGTACTTACGGGAATTTTAAAAGTAAAATCTGAAATAAAGTATGAATTGAACGAAAGATTGGCTAATTCCCCCCTTTATGGAGATTTACAGTTTGCCGAAGAAGGAGAAATTATTGATACAGTTGATGTATCCAGCCAAAATTTCAACTGGAATTTTTATGTTGGACCATTTGATATTTATGTGGATAAAGCCTGGATTAATTATGATAAGGTTTTTGGTGATGAAGTCTTTGGGTCTCGCTTTTATGCAGCCATATATACTGATTTTTTAGGAACGGGAATTACCTATGAATACAAAAATTATGATACTCCCTATCTCCTTAAAACTATTTCCAATTTGCCCATAGTTTATCGGGAAGGCAGTTCAATTTTAGCCTCTCGAAATGCACATTCATTCAATTCTGGCAATGAAATTGGCCATCAGGTTGATTTTAACAAATCCCTCTCTGAAAATTTAAATGTTTTGGGTAATCTTTCATTTTCATACAGACATCAAAAAGATGAAATGTCAAAATTAAGTATAGTAGATTTTTTAACCATGAATGAAGACAAAGAAATATATGAGTATTACCCCTTCCGGCAAATGTATTTGGAAATAAACGGTTGGGCTTTCTCTGAGCGATTATACTATAAAGTGGGATTAGATCATTTTTCCGAGCTCAATTTTTTAAATTCTGGTAAGAATACTAATGCACTTACTTTGCCTACCCATTGGGTGTGGAAATTGTCAAATGGGAGTTCAATCACGACATATCTGGAAATACAGTCGAAAACTGAAAAACAATTAGATGGAGATTATTCCATTGCTTCTGAGAAAAATTATATGAATCAATATATGTCGTTCAGTTACAACCATTTTGGAAAATGGACTTTAACGGGATTTTATGATCGAGAAGATGTGAATGATAAAGTTCATCAATGGCCTGGATTGGATTTCTCATTTTATCTGAATAGTGAGAGCCAGATTTCCCTCTTTTACGGGTCCCAAAAAGGAGGATTGGTTTGTGCCAACGGAATTTGTGCGGAGCAGCCTGGTTTTGAAGATGGTGTTAAAATAACGCTTAGAAGTCTGTTTTAGTGGTTACAATTTGTAACAATACAACACCCCTATAAAGTATTAAATTAGATTAATAAATTTTGGAGAGTATTTTATGAAAAATGTGATTATTTTATTATTAGTAGGTTGTTTTGGATATTTATCTGCTCAAGAATATTGTAGAGGTGAGCAAATAAGTATTGAGCACCAAATGAGAGAATTTAATGTATGTTATGCTTCTGAAGGTTACAGCTCTGGAGATTCATGGTCTCTAGCAGATTATAATGGTGACCTAAATGGAGGGAATTACTATGTTCTTTTTATTGACATGTCTGCAACGTGGTGAGGGACCTGCTATTCATCAATAAGTTTTATTGATGCACAAGAAACATACTGGTTAGATAACAACCCCGCAGTAAAATTTATCACATCTCTTCAGGATCTAAATCAACCCTATAGCTGTACTCAATGGGGTGAGCAGGGAATTAGTGGTGTTCCTGTAATTGTTGAGAATGATGGTACTATTTTTAACTGGTTTCATGATTCTTACAATGCCTTTCCATCGTATGTTCTTATTGACCATACCATGACAATTCGTGGAAAACCTTGGACATATCAAAGTAATTCTAACACCAATTCATGTGATGGTAGTTCAAGCTCTTTAAGTGGTTGGAATGGGGGTGATACCAATGATTTTCTTCAACAGCTGGTAGATGAATGTGGAGATTTATGTTCTGGTGAAAGTTGTTCTACTACCTCTGGTGATGTGAATGAAGATGCTATGCTCAATATTCAAGATATTATTACCATGGTAAATCATATTTTAAATACTTCATCTCTCGATGGATGTGCATTGGAAGCTGCGGATATGAATATGGATGGTATTATAAATATTCAGGACTTAATCAGTTTGGTAAATGCTATTTTAGGAAGTGCACGGTCTGCCCAGATGGATGGTAAAGCTCAGGTTGAATATTTAACCTCGGGTAACGATTTAATAGTTCAGATTGTATCTTCAGTAGATGTGGCAGGGATTCAATTTTCTATATTGAATGATTCTCCAATTGAAATTGAGCTTAAAGATAATAGCCATATTACCCAAGATTCACATTTTCAAAATGGAAGAAATCAATATCTTGCCTATTCAATGTTTAATCAATCCTTTGATAGTCGGACAACAGAATTACTATTACAGGATGCAGGAATGATAGATTTAGAGGATCTTCAACTCACAATTTCAGATATAAATGGAGATGCACTGTATCTATCTCAATCTCAGAGTGGACAGAATTATCAAACAGGTCCCTATAAATTTGAGATGGAAGAGTTGTATCCTAACCCATTTAACCCCAGCACTCAAATTAGTTTCAGCTTACCTATGGATGACTATGTGAAGTTATCCGCCTATGATATTAAAGGAAATGAGGTAGATATAATTTTTGAAGGTGCTCAGGGTGTTGGGCAACATAGTTATACTTGGAATGCTTCAAGTTTTCCTTCAGGAGTATATTATATTCGACTTCAGGCGGGAAGTTTGGTGAGCAGTCAAAAAGCGCTGCTCATAAAATAACATTTTAGGGGAGACACCTCGTGTTCTCCCCTTTTTTAATCTACCTTAATAAATAATTGAAAATTAAATTTAGTATATTATTATTTCTGAGTTTTCTGTTTTCTGCATATGATGTGGGAGACCAAATGACATCAGAACACCAAAATTTGGAGTTCGGATTTTGCTACCCCACAGAGTTGGATGGTAACAGCTTTAGTTTTGCCCAGCATAATGGTAATCTAAATGGGGGAAATTATCAGGTATTGATGATTGATATAGCAGCATCATGGTGAGCTCCCTGTTTTGTTGCAATCCCGGTGGGAGACGAAATTTATGCACATTGGGAAAATGATGACCGTGTTGCTATCATCCATTTTTTAGATGATATTAGCCAACCCTATTCATGCTCTGACTGGGGGGATTATGGAACAATTGGAATTCCACCGATCGTAGATGACGGAACTCCCTATACGGTATTAAACTGGTTTGAAAATCCAAGTAGTGCAGGGCTTGGGTCTCTTGTTGTATTTATTGATCATACTATGACCGTTGCCAAAATAATGAGTTCCGCGCCGTTATTTAATGAAGCAAATGCAATTATTGACAATTTAGTGAATGAAATTCCAAATACTCCAGACTGTTTAGATGAAACAGCATGTAATTATAATCCGAATGCAATGGTAGATGATGGTACATGTATTTATCCTGAAGAAAATTATGATTGTGAAGGTATTTGTATAGCTGTAATTGACTGTTCTGGCGAATGTGGTGGAAGTTCTGTGGAAGATGAGTGTGGTATATGTAGTGGTGATAATTCTTCCTGTAAAGATTGTAATGGTGTTATTAATGGTGATGCATTTATTGATGGCTGTGAAAGTTGTGTTGGAGGAAATACAGGAGAGGAAGGGTGCGCTATAGATTGTGCAGGTGAAGAAAATGGTGAAGCACTTTTTGATAATTGTGGTTCTTGTGATAATGATCAGACTAATGATTGTATTTTAGATTGTTTAGGAGAATGGGGTGGCGAAACTATTGATGATTGCGCTGGTATTTGTGGAGGACCTGCTGTAGAGGATGAATGTGGTATTTGTAATGATCCTGTCTGTAATGTTTTAGGAACTCCATCTCCTTTTAGTGTAGGGAATAACCCCTGTCAATCTCATGGAGAATATCCTATTAGTACACTTTGGAATTCCACCTGTGATCCTAGTTTATCTTTAAACTATATTTCATTACCGAATTATTTAAAAATAAACAATCTATACCCCAATCCCTTCAACCCAGTGTTGAATATTGATTTTGATATTAATCAGGCTGGATGGGTAAAAGTACATATTGCAGATATTAAGGGGTCACTGGTAAAAACAGTTTATGAAGGGTATGAGGGTGTTGGAAAACACCAGATACGTTGGAATTCTGAAACATTGCCATCTGGGACTTATTTTGTAACTCTTGAATCAGATTATTCATCTCTGACAAAAAAAGTAGTTCTGCTAAAATAATGTGAATAATGTGATCTTGGTCACATGGATAAAATAGTTGTTTCAAATATAACGAGAAAATGAGTAGCTTTGCAGATAATATTGACTGCATTAATAAAAGGAAGAGGGAATTATGAACAAATTAATAATTACATTAACAATCATTTGTGGTGTATCTTTTGCATCCTATTACGATGTTGGGGAGATTGTCAGTGATACCCACCAAAATATTACTAAATCTACTTGTTATGCAGGTAGCGGGTATGAGATTGGTGATCCATGGTCATTGGCAGACTGGAATGGTGCCACAAATGGAGGGCATTATAATGTAATCTTTATTGATATGTCTGCCTCATGGTGAGGCCCCTGTTTTACCATGCACAATGGCCCGGCGGGCGAAGTGCACCATGATTATGCAGATAACGATCATGTAAAATTTTTAATTGCATTTATGGATCCAGGACAACCCTATTCCTGTGTTCAATGGGGGAATATGCCCAACGGAGGCTCATCTCAAATGGTAGAAGATACTGGATCTCAGATTTGGTCTTTATTTGAATCTCAATCTGCAACACCCAGTACGGTTTGGATAGATCATGAAATGAGAGTCCATGATAAAATGAATGGGGCGGGAAGCTGGTCGTTAGCCTCTCGAATAGATGCCATGTTAGAAGCATGCGGACCACTCTGTGAAGATGGAGGATGTACCACAACTTCTGGAGATGTGAATGAAGATGCCATGCTCAATATTCAAGATTTAATTACAATGGTAAACCATATTCTAGATTCTTCTCCGCTTATGGATTGTGCTCTGGAATCTGCTGATATGAACATGGATGGTACTGTAAATATTCAAGATTTAATTTCATTAGTGAATGCAATATTAGGGAGTGCCCGATCTGCAGAACTAAATGGCACTGCAGTTGTTGAATATTTGACTTCTGGTGAAGACATGGTTATAAAAATAAATTCAGATATTGACATTGCAGGGGTTCAGTTATCAATGATTAATGTTTCTCAACTTGACATTGAAATGAAAGATAATAGCCATATTAATCAGGATGCCAACTTTTCAGGTGGTATAAATCGATATCTTGCTTATTCCATGTTTAATCAACCCTTTGATAGCCGAACCACAGAAATTCTCATTTTTTCAGGTGCTAACCTAGGGGTGGATGATTTTCAATTGACTGTAGCAGATATAAATGGTGACGCTCTTATTTTGTCTCATTCTCAAAAAGGAAAGACCTATCGAACTGGTCCTCATAGTTTTGAATTGGCAGATTTGTATCCCAACCCATTTAATCCAAGTACTCAAATCAGTTTTAGTTTACCTATGGATGACTTTGTAAAGTTATCCGCCTATGATGTACGGGGAAATGAAGTAGATGTAATTTTTGAAGGTGCTCAGTCCGTTGGACAACATAGCTATACATGGAATGCTTCAAGTTTACCATCTGGAGTATATTATATCAGGCTTCAGGCTGGAAAACTTGTTACAAACCAAAAAGCGTTGCTTGTCAAATAGAAACAATTTTTTTAATGAATCAACTGACTAAAACTTTCACCTTTATTATTAGCCTTTTATACGGGGTCATGTTCTCAGCAGAATATGATGTGGGAGATTTGGTTAATATGGAAGATCAACTCCAGTCATTTTCCGTCTGCAACGGCGAATATTTTGATGATGAATTAAGCTTGTCAAAGTTGAATGGTGATTTGAATGGTGGGCATTATTTTATAACAATGATTGATATCTCTGCAACTTGGTGTGATCCCTGTGTGGATTATGCTATGGGTCCCATGAGTACAATTACTGATGAATGGGAAAGCCATACAAATGTAAGTATTATAACATCCTTGTCTGATTTAAATCAGCCTTATTCCTGTTCACAATGGGGGAATCTTGGATCAAGCGAAGAAGAACCTCTCATAATTCATGACCCGAACTATAAATTTATGGGTTGGTTTGGCTGTTGTGGTGCTTCAGAAGGCTGGCCCTCAACAGCATTTTTGAACCAAGATATGGAAGTTCATTTTAAATCAAATTATATGGGTGCTTATGAAGTCAACTATCTTATTGAACAAATGCTGGAAAATTGTGGGGATGATTGTATTTCTCCTCCCCCAATGGCATTATTTGCCTATGAGATGGATGGATTAACCGTAACTTTTATTGATCTTTCAGTTTCTGAAACATCTGAAGTAATTGGTTGGAATTGGGATTTTGGAGATGGTAGTATGAGTCAGGAGCAATTTCCAACACATACATATAGTGTTCCCGGTACCTATTATGTAACTCTGGATGTATCTGACCAATACGGAGCAGACGGAATTCAGTATTGGGAGCATATAAGTCTTGAAGGTGAGTCTGTTTGTGGGTCTGATGCGGGGGATGTAACTGGTGATGGTAATGTAAATATACTGGATATTGTTCAGGTTGCAAATTATATATTAGATGTTTCTACTCCTGCCTTTGCATGTGCTGCAGATTATACAGAGGATGGGCAAGTGAACATTTTAGACATTGTACAAATTGCCAATTTTATACTGTACAATTAATTTTATCATTAATTGAATGAAATTAGGGGATTGTTTTCCCCTTTTTTATTTTATGGGAAGTTTTGAACCAAGTAAATTTCCGCGCCTGAAAACGGAACAATTGGGGAATCGTTCAATTGGCAGGACAGCGGACTCTGACTCCGTCAATCTAGGTTCAAATCCTAGTTCCCCAACAAGATAAAACCCCTATATTCTCATCGGTAACAGGAGGTTCGATTCCCCTACGGGTTACCTAGAAGTTATCAATTATTAATGGTTAATTGTTAATTGTAGCATCTAAGAGAGAGAATTTTTGAATAATCGGTAACTAATTGATAATTGATCATTAATAAATTACCATTAGATTGCACCCGTGGCTCAATTGGATAGAGCGTTTGGCTACGGACCAGAAGGTTGCAGGTTCGAGTCCTGCCGGGTGTACTCTTCTACACTTCGTTACGAAGAGCAAGCAAATGAAATAATAGAATTATTTGGTCAGTCTATGTAATTAAATCTAAAGAAGGGAATCTGTACACTGGAATGTCAAAAGATATTAATACAAGAATATCAGAACATAATTCAGGATATTCTAAATGGACAAAGCGAGGAAGTTTTTGGGAGTCAGTTTATAGTGAAAAATTTGACAATTCAAAAAAGTCACACAAGCGGGAAAAATATTTTAAAACCAATTCAGGAAAAGAATGGTTATAAAGAAGATTAATATTATAGGTTTGAGCCTGTCATTCGTAATTCTGTTATTTGGAATGTAGAATGATCCTGCCGGGTGTACTCTTCTACACTTCGTTACGAAGAGCAAGCTCACCTACACTTCGTTACGAAGAGGAAGCTCATCTACGTTACACTACGAAGAACAGGCATAGATATTTAAATAAAAGTTAGGGGTAAAATATGCATACAATTCATATACCGGTAATGGGTACCGGATTTTCAATTGATACTCCAATTCGGGTTGCACCTTTTGGAATATCATCGGTTATGTCAATAATGGATGATATGCTTGTTGAAAAAATCAGAAAACATTACTGTGAAAAATTCAATTTGGCGTTTGCACCAATAACCCGCTGGTCTGAAGATGCCCGTGCAAGACGAATTACTGCTTATATTAATACAGTTCAGGAAATTGTACAGATTAAATTTGACAAAATTAAAAGCTTGCCATTTTTTGAATCCAATGATAAAGAAAAATATTTTATAATGCTGCCCGATGAAAGTCCATTAAAATTGGCCTATAACCGTCTATTAGATATGACCCCTGGAAAGAAAAGGGAAAAGGCAGAGAAATCTCTCACTGAACAAATGGTGAAAGGGTCCATTGATGCCAATATTATGGTGAAGTTAGACCGTGTTAACCGTGATCGAAAAGGGAATGAACTTCCCATGGAATATTCCGATAGTAAGGCAGCGCTGAGGGGATTTGCTAATAGCATCGTTGAATCCAGTATTATTTTTTCTGCAGGGATCAACCAGAGTCTCTATAGTTATATGTCTGAATTTAAAGATTTTTACAGAGATAAAACCGGAGAACTGAAAAAGAAAATAATCATTAAAGTAAGTGATTTTCGTTCTGCATTAATTCAGGGAAAATTTCTGGCCAAAAAGGGGTTAGAGGTATATGAGTTTCGTATTGAGTCCGGATTAAATTGTGGAGGTCATGCCTTTGCTTCGAATGGACAATTATTGCCGGTTCTTCTGAAGGAAATTCATGAAAAGCGAGATCAACTGGCGGCATCTTTTAAACCACTCATTCAAAAATATTACGAAAAAATGGGCTGGGAGTATCCCGATTCTTCTGATAAGCATTCCCCATTAATTACTGTGCAGGGAGGAGTAGGTACCCCTGGTGAAGTGAAACGCTTACAAAAAGACTTCAACATCGACAAAATTGGAATCGCAACCCCATTTTTACTGGTACCTGAGGTAACTTGTGTTGAGTCAACAACATTCAACAAACTAAAAGAAGCGGATGAGGATGATTTGTATTTAAGTGAAGTTTCACCGTTGGGTGTTCCTTTTAATAATTTAAGGCATTCTGTTTCTGAAGAGCATACAACCAATCAAGTGGATATTGGTGATCCGGGTTCTCCCTGTCCCAAGGGGTTTTTGGTTTCGAACACTGAATTTACTGAGGTTCCCATTTGTACTGCTTCAAAGGAATACCAGCAGCAAAAACTGGGTGAACTTAATAATACTATGGAAGATGGAGCCGAACTGGCTTTAGAACAGGCGAAAGTGGTAACCAAAACCTGCCTCTGCGATCATTTGGGAAATGGTGCCTTAATTAATTTAGGGATTAAAAGAGAGGAGAAAGCTCCCCAAGCTGTTTGTCCCGGTCAAAATATCAGCTGGTTTAATCAGGAATATTCATTGATGGAAATGATGGCGCATTTCTACGACAAACAGAAATCACTCGTATCTGAAGATAGACCTCACATGTTTGCCAAAGAAATCCAAATGTATGTGGATTATTTTGACAGACTCATAAAGAAAAGTGATTTTAGTGAGCGGACTACAAAAACATTAAATGAATTTTATGAGAATATGAAATTTGGTATGGAATATTGTCGTACATTTTCAAAGAAACAACCCTTTACAGCGGAAAATATTAAGTCAATAAATATATGGATAGATGAACAGAAAGCCCGCTTGGATGAAATTTATGAGAATGCTTTTGGAGAAGCGGTGCTGGTATAGCATTAAAAAGTAACAAAGTTGCAAAGTGACCGATTGACAAAGTCTTTTTATAAATGAGTCAATATTTTTAATTATATATTTCCGATCCCCGAACTCGGTATCCCCGAATAACCGTAACTTTTCCCATGCGGAATTGTTATATATTTGGAATCATTTTTGTATTATTTTCCTGTAAGGAGGCCCCAATTGTAATACCTCCCACCACCGAAGATGAAATACCTGCAATAGTAGAAGTAGATACCACCCCGCCAATAATTAAGTGGATATCCCCTCGTTTTGATGCAGTGGTGCAAGAAATCATAACCATCAAATGTGAGGTAACTGATACCAGCGGACTGAAAAACGTAGATTTGTTTATTGATGGGAATCCATCTGGGGTAAGTGGCAGTAGTACCTCAGACAGCACATTTGAATTCACCTGGCAAACTACCAGTTATACAGATGGGTCTGAACCTCAATTATATATTTATGCTTCTGATAATGAGGGCAATGATACCAGCAGTCAGATTATCCGAGTTATAGTTGACAATAACCATTCCTACCCCAATGCTGTTGATCTATATTTGATAGATTCTGTTTTCACAATTACGGACACAACATTTATTGGCTATAATGTGAAATGGCAAGCATTTTCCGGCTCTTATTTTTCAAAATATATTTTACAGCGATCTGATGATCCGCTCATGATAAATAGCAGTATTTTATTTTCAACCTCTGATAAATCCATTGTTGAATATGAGGATGATTACACCAGTACCCCAATAATGTATTACCGTATTGTGGTTGAAAACATATTTGGTAAACAAACCCCGGGGAATGTTATATCAACCACCATGAGTAATATGCCTATGACTTGGGATATTCTATCCGTGAATTATACTGAAAGCTCCCTTTCAATAAATTGGAGTAACCCCCAGATTGAAAATTATCTTTTACATCAATTATTATTTTCGAATAAAAGGGATGGTGCTTATGAATTGTTGCAGTCTTTTTCTGATTCATCAATTTCACAATTTTCTCCATCTGCTTTTATTCCAAATACTGAAAACTGGTTTTCTGTTCATGTAGAGGATTCGTTGGGACAGATATCCATGAGCCAACCCTATATGCATCCTCATCCCCAGGAGCCATTAATCGATTCTGTTTTGTACAATGATCATACCTTTACTATTCACTGGGCAACCGAACCGGATGGTGATTTTATTCAGTATCAAATGATGCAATCAGAAAATGAAAATCCATTTGACTTTACGGATTCTACCACAATTGAAGTCCGTACGGATACATCTTTAATTACCTCTGGTATTATTGAAAGTGAATATTACATTTATCAAATTATTACTAAAGATGCTTGGGAATTGGAAACTCGAGGTAATGTTATAATAGCAAGTTCTTTTTATAAGTTCTCAAAGACAATTGGTGGAGATGGAAATGATGAATTGTATGCTGTAATTCCCAAAGATGATGGAGGATATTTAGCCGTTGGAAATTCATTTAATGAGGGCAGTTGGCTTGTTAAAATAAGTGGTTTAGGAATAGTTAAAGATTCTATTTATTTTAGTGCTACTCAGAGTCTTTTTCGTGATATTACTAATGCATGGGATGGAGGATTTATTTTATCTGGGTATTCAAGAATTGATGAAAAAGAAAATATATTGGTTGTCAAACTAGATGATATTGGAAATCAGGAATGGCTAAATAATTTTGCTTTTAATGATAAATCTGAAAGTAACGCCGCTATTGGTTTGTCTGATGGGAGCATTGGCATTACGGGATATTCGAACAACAATAATAATCAAGATATTTTAGTACTTAAACTTGATGCTGATGGAAATGAATTATGGAGTAAAGCCATTGGAGGCAGTAAATCAGATGAAGGTCATGATATTTTAGCATTAGAAGATGGTGGACTTATTGTGCTGGGTGAAACCCATTCTCAGGGAGATGACGATGGTGATATTTGGATTCTTAAATTTGATTCTAAAGGGAATTCTGTGGATACGCTTTTAATTTCAATGGCAGGAAAACAGGTGGGTAATTCATTCGTGAAAACGAATTTGAATGAATATGTCATAGGTGGGCTTACTTCCGGCAATAGCGGGGTAACCGATGCGTTTATCATAAAGGTGAATGAGTTGGGTGAAGTTGAATGGGAATTCAGTTATGGTGGAATTTATAATGATATAGGATATTCAATTATAGATTCCGATGGCGGCTGGGTGTTGGTGGGACAGACCTATTCCTATGATGTTGGTGGAGGTGATATATTATTATTGAAAGTTAATGACTTTGGTGAATTGGAATGGGTGGAAACTATTGGAGGAAGTTATCAAGATTCCGCCTACGATATAAAATTGGCATCAGATAAAGGATTTATAATTTCCGGAACTACCTATTCCCAGAATAATACTGATGGCTGGCTCATCAAAACAGATTCCCGTGGAAATTATAAAGGTATGTTAACATATCCTTAATGTGTAGATTCAATTTTAAATTTTCCCGACTTTAAATTTGGGGATTGTTAAGTTTCAAGCTTTGTGGTTTTATACCTAATAAAATAAAAAACAATTATTTTTTGAGGAGCCCTAAAATATAGTGTAAATTAAAAGTAAATTAATCCCTAGAATTGAAACCAAAGGAGAATTATGGCTGAAATAACATTTCAAATAAATGACATTCATTGTGAAAAATGTGTGGAAAAGATCCGTCAAGCCCTTGAAAATCTAGCAGGATTGGAAGAAGTACATTTTGATTTAGATGAAAAAACAATCAAAATTGAAGGTGAGGCGGATCCAATAGAAATCCAAAAAATTATTCAGGAAGTTGGTTATACTCCTATTCAACTACAGAATGATGATAATCAATCTTAAGCTTCACTGACATTGGATTTAAGGTAAATGCAACAACTTGTAACGAGGGACTTATTTAGGGGTTAATCCGTTATAAATTACCTGCCAACCCTTGGTGTAATAAAAACATTTATTAGTCAATTCCCCTTGACTAATATGAAAATCGGTAGGGGAAATTATCAAAGAAGAGAGGAATTTACATGCAAAAACAGCTTGGTTTTATTTTACTTATCCTTAGCATTACGACCTTTAGTTTCACCCAACAAAATGATAAATCGGATTCCCAATCAGAAATTAAACAAATTATTCAAGGAGAATTTGAAGCCCAGTTTGGAGAAGGTTGGCAATTCTCATGGAACCTGAATTCCACCCCTCATCGAATATTCGGTGGAAATATTTCACAACAATTTGATGCAACTGACCCAATTGAAAGTGAATATGCCGCTCGCGAATTTATTTCAGAAAACCAGATTATTTATAATTTACCTGAAGTCAATTTGGATTTATGGGTGAATGAACAACATGGCTCTCTCCGATATCTTATTTTTAACCAGGTTTATCAGAATATTTCAGTCTGGAATGCTCGTATTGATTTCCGGTATCGGTTAAATGGCGATTTGGTGATGACTGGAATGGATGCCTACCCGAACCTTTCAGTTGATATAAATCCAAGTATTAATCTGGATGAAAGTATTACTTTTGCAAAAAATCATATTGGGTTTGATGAAAATTTAAATGATGAAGTTGTTGATGATCCTGAAATAATTATTTGGGTGGAAAGTGGTAAGGAATCGGTTTATCATTTAGCCTACCAAATTGAACTGTTTGTTCATTCGACAGATCCAAAAGATGAGACTCCAATTCATCGTTGGCAGATTTTTGTAGATGCCCATAATGGAGAAATTTTAGAGAAATTTGATGAAGTTAGAACTGCGACGGTTGAAGGACATGTAACTGGTGGAGTTAAGGATGAACCCTTTGGTATGGAATCAAATCGAGGCATGCCTCACGTAAAAGTTAATGTGTCTGGTGTAGGAAATACTTATACTGATGCAAATGGATATTACTCTATTGATATTGGAAACACCTCAAGGAGTGTAACGGTAAAACTAGAGGGGTCCTATCTGAATACCAATAACGCAAATGGAAGTGATGCCAGTATTACCCGGACGGTGAGTCCTGGTACTACAGAAAATTTTGATTTCGCAGGGTTTAATTCAATTGCTGGAGAAAGAGACACCTATTATCATGCAAATATTGTTCATGATTTGGCAAAATCAATTCATCCCAGTTTCACCGGTGCTGATTATGTTATGCCTGCAAAAGTAAATATTGGTTCTGAAGATGCATATTGGCCCTGTAATGCCTATTGGGATTATACAGGCATTAATTTATTTTCTGAGGGTGGTGGTTGTGCTGGAACAGATGAAATGGCAGATGTGGTCTATCACGAATATGGCCATGGATTAGCCCAGTTCATTTATGACCCCTATTCACCTCCCTATAGTTCATCCGGCTTAAGCGAAGGATGTGCTGATTATTGGGGAATTACCCTAACAAATACCCCTTGTCTTGGGAATGGTTTCTTTGGGGAAGGTACATGCTTAAGAGATGGAGACAATACACTGCAATATCCTGCAAATTCCTGTGGGGGTGAGGTCCATTGCTTGGGCGAATATATTATGGGTGCTCTCTGGAAAATGAGGGAAAACCTCATTGCATTGCATGGCTATGAAAATGGTGTAGAGATTTCAGATAATATTTTTTATTGGGCACAAACAGGTCGTCCAAATAATGATATGGACTTCCTAACCGAAATTTTATTAGCTGACGATAACGACGGTAGTATCGAAAATGGTACTCCCAATTATATGCCAATCTGTGCTGGATTCGAAGCACATAATATGAATTGCCCCTATGAAGGTCCATTTGCAGATTTAGAATTTTCATCCCCTTCACTTAATTTTGTTTTGGCATCCGGTGAAACAGAAAGTCAGGAACTCACCATTTCAAACGTAGGAGAACCCGGTTCAGTACTTACATTCAATTCGGGAGTTTCCCCTTTTGCTGAAATTGGCGATGGTCCGGATGCATTTGGTAATTTTTGGTCGGATTCCGATTTGGACTCTGACATTAGTGAGGATTGGGTAGATATTGATGGTATGGGGACACTGTATAATTTTCCTCATAATGATGAGGCTGGCGAACAAATTGATATTGGGTTTAATTTTCCATTTTTAGGAGGCGATTATTCACAATGTATTATTAATGCCAATGGTTGGATTGGATTTGGGTCTGATGCAACTTCTTGGGAAAATTTAAGTATCCCATCTTCCGGGGCCCCTGGTCCGGCAATTTTTGGTTTGTGGGATGATTTGAATCCAGTAAATGACCAATGTAATACATATTGCTCGGGTGAGGTTTACTATTATAGTGATGGTGATAAATTGGTGGTCTGGTTTGATAATGTTGCCCATTGGTGGACAAACTTTGAAGACAGCTATTATGATTTTCAGTTCGTGTTATATTCGGATGGAAAAATTGATTTGAATTATAATACACTTACGGGTTCCCATACTGCTACTATTGGCATTCAGGATGCCAGTGGAACCAATGGTCTGGAAGTGGCATTTGACCAAGCCTATCTGCATGATGGACTCAGCTTGAAATTTAGTCAGGGACCTGAATGGATATCTGTTACTCCTCCCACAGGACAGGTGGATGCAGGCTCATCAGAAACCTTAGTAGTTGAGGCGAATGCCAATGGATTAGACGATGGCATGTATGACGGTTATTTACGAATGGTTACCAGTGGTGGTAACGCTGGTTTGGCTGTGAGTCTTATGGTTTCCGGAAACCCTTCCTTGCCAGGAGATATAAACGGAGATGAATCTGTAAATATTCAAGATATTATTTTCCTCATTAATTTTATTCTAGGAACAGATGACCCAGATGCAGCTGAGTTTAATGCTGCTGATATAAATGGAGATAATGTCTTAAATATCCAGGATATTATCCTCATCGTAAATTTGATTCTTGATTAAATATTTGTAAGTTTATAAAATTTTACTAAAAGGCAATCTTGATTTTAATGGGTTGCCTTTTTTCTTTAATCTGCAGGTCTATTGTTTTTTCATTTCTAATAATTAGTGTAAATTACAATCCATGACAAAACACCTTCCATTGCAGAAATTTCCAATTATATCATTACTAATTATTTTCTTCATATCCTGCGGTGATGAAATGGTTGAGGATGTCATTGAGACTTATGAATCCGGAAATAAAAAAGTATATGTGCGCTACCATCCTGATGCAAATGTGTTAGAAAAACACTTTTATAATTCAGCTGGTGAATTGATTCACCTGGAACGGGACAGCCTCTCCTATGGAGATGATTTCCAAAAATTCATGATCGGGAATTGGATTTTGGAACAAATGTTGGTAAATGACGAAATTGTATTTGAGAAAGATTCCATTTATAATCCAGATAATCCACCCAATATTTATACATTTTCAGGGAAAAAGCTGCTTGTGTCCGGGCCGGAATATTCTGCAGATTATAAGATTTTTTATTTGGACAGCAGTCAGGTAGAACTGAATGGTAAATGGACTTACGGCGATGAAGGGGAAGATACTTATCGGTCAGAACAGGTTAATTATGATGTTGATTATTTTCAGATAATATCCTATTATAATTTCGTTTGGACAAACTTCCTGGAAGACCCTGAAAAAGAAGAAGAAGTATTATTTCGTAGAATTAATATCCCTATAATAGCACCCACATTAGATAGTTCTCTAGTAGTTCCTGCTACCCCCGAGTAGTCTCCATAGCATCCTAAATCGGAGCCCATAAAGGTTCTGAAAATCTTCGTCCTAATTCCTCAATAATACCACTGATTTTGTGCGCCGAATCACACCTCATTTTAAAAGTGAAATGCGTCACAAAATGCTTGCCGTACTATTTCTAATATTCACCAAGCGTAAATAGAGGATTAAAATATATGGCACAACAAAATAGAAGATTAGTAGAAGAAATAAATCAGGCAGAATATCTGCAGGAAATTTGTTTAGAAACCCCCCAAATAACAATTGGAACTCAATGTGGAATTGGAATGTATGAATTCAAAAGTATTGGTTATCGGGATAGCGAACTGATATTGGAATTCAAATTAGTTATGGATGGAAAGCGGTCTGATTGTGAACGAATTGCATATAATCTTGGCGATCGATGTGTGCTCACAGCGGCTCAGTTTTTGTATGCTTATGAATACCACGCATTTGCCTAGAAGGAGGTAGAAGAAGGATATAAACTGTCTGGTACCACAAATGTGGTCGGAAGGAGCCGGATAGTATAAAAAGGCCTCTCAAATTGAGAGGTCTTTTTTATCTATGGTGAATTATTAATCAACTTTATTCGTAAATTTTTTCTAGTGATTTTAATGTATTTTTGGAATATTCAATTTCTTCATGACCGGATTATTTAAACCTGAAACAAAAATTAATTGGCAACTTCTTTTATTTGGACTTTCTAAAGTTCCATTAATTTTCTATTGCCGTCCAAAAGTAGTGAGCATTTCTGACTCAAGGTTGGAAATCAAAATAAAATTAAATCGCAGAACTAAAAACCATTTAAACTCCATGTATTTTGGAGTATTATCGGTGGGAGCTGACGTTACCGGTGGTTTTTTAGCGATGAAACCAATTCAAGCCAGTAAGTCTAAAATCAATTTGATATTTAAAGACTTTCATGCAGATTTTTTAAAAAGAGCTGAGGGTGATGTTCACTTTATTTGCGAGGATGGAATTGCCATTCAAAATTTAGTAAGCGACGCAGAAGAAACAGGTGAAAGGCAAAACCTTCCTGTGCAAATTGTAGCAACCGTTCCCAAAATTTCAGATGAACCCGTAGCCAAATTTATTCTTACACTTTCTATTAAGAAAAAATAAATATATAATTTGTGAATAAATTAATCCTTTTTAAATGAAACAGTATTTTCATTTATTTAATCTGATAATTTGTGCAATTGCAATACTACGTTCCTGCGAAAATGGCTTTTTAGAAATTGAAAATAATTGTTATTTCCAAAAAGATATCAAGTTTTTACAAACACTCATTAATAATAGTCAATATAATAAAAATTCCCCCTCTTATGATTTAAACCCCATTAAACTTGGCTGGCAAATTTGGGAAAATGGCCGCCTTGTTGAATTTTGTTCGTCGCCCTCAACACATACTGAATGTAAAATGGAATATGTACTTTCAGGATTAATACCCAATGAAATTGGTAATTTAACTCAATTGCGAAAACTTTCCTTGGAGTCTAATAAATTAAATGGGGTTATCCCCAAAGAAATTGGGGTACTAAAAAATATTACGGACCTCACCTTATCTTCAAATCAATTAGGTGGTAACATTCCCTCTGAAATTGGTGATCTTGAATCGTTGGAGCATTTAGCCTTGAACAGCAATTCTCTCTCAGGGTTTTTGCCTTCTGAAATTGAGAAGCTCAACAATCTAAAATGGGTGTATCTGGCGTCCAATTTTTTTACTGGAAAAATCCCCTCCAGCCTTGGTGAGATGGATGGAATTACTTATTTAAATTTATCCAATAATCAATTTGAAGGTAAAATTCCACCTGAGCTTGGTAAACTGAGTAAATTGCAATATTTGAACCTTTCACAAAATAAATTGACTGGAAAAATTCCGGTTGAACTGGGGAATTTAAATCTATATCGTTTAAATTTAGAATTTAACCAACTGAGTGGAACAATTCCATCGGAATTGGGGAATTTAATTAATTTGGTTAATTTAGATTTAGAGTCTAACCAATTGAGCGGGATTATTCCTGCTTCACTGGAAAACTTGAGTAGATTGAATGAATTAGATTTACATAATAATCAATTAAGTGGATCATTTCCGGCTACTGCAAATGGGTGGATTGTATTGGAAAAATTAAATGTTACCAATAATCAACTTTCAGGGGAACTGCCTATTGAGTTGGGAGAATTGACTAATCTTAAATCATTTAATATAAGTTTCAATAATTTTTATGGTAGTATTCCCGAAAAACTGCTACAGATTAAAAACTTGGAAGTTTTTTATATTCATGCAAATCAATTATCGGGACAGATTTCTGATGAATTTTGCGATGCAGAAAAATCAAAAAAAATATTGATTTATGGGAATTCATTCTGTCCGCCATTTCCTGAATGTATTAAATATATTGGAAAACAAACATGCGAAAATTGATTTTCTATTTCATGATGTTTTTCATCATTGGGTTTGCAGGTGATCAGCCGTATGTATTGATGGTATCCTTTGATGGCTTTCGACATGATTTTACAACAATGGCTGATACGCCTAATTTTGATCGGCTGGAATTGGAGGGTGTCAAAGCAGATGCGCTCATACCAGTTTTCCCATCATTGACATTTCCCAATCATTATTCCATTGCTACCGGAGCTTATTCAGGGACCCATAATATTACTGGGAATTCATTTTACGATAAGAAATATCGTAAGAAATACAGTCTGTATAAAAAGGAAACAGTACGGAATGAAAAGTTTTATAAATCCGAACCAATCTGGGTCACCGCTGAAAGACAGGGAGTAAAAGCGGCGTCCTTTTTCTGGGTGGGGTCAGAAGCACCCATTAAGGGATATTTACCCTCAATTTTCAAATATTATGATGGTAGCGTACCATTTAAAGCGCGGATTGATTCCGTTTTGTCCTGGTTTCAGCTCCCCATTAAAAAACGACCCCAATTAATAATGCTATATTTTTCTGAACCAGACCATACCGGCCATACTTGGGGAGTCAATACTCCTGAAATAGTGGAGGTAATAGAAGAAATGGATGACCTATTGGGCTATCTGTTACATAACCTCGAAACTCTGGAAATATATTCTAATCTCAATTTAATTATTGTCAGTGACCATGGTATGACAAATGTCAGTGAAAATAAAAGAATAGTTTTAGATGAGTATATTTCTAGAATAGATGACCTTTATATAAATGGCAGAGGATCCCATGTTCAATTTGATTTGAAAAAATTTAAGAGAAAGTATAAACAAACATTATTTAAAGAATTGGAAAAAATTCCTCATTGTCAGGTGTGGAAAAAGAATAACATTCCCAAAAGATTTCATTTTAATAATAATAATACGGGGGAATTCATGCTTCTTGCTGATGAAGGTTGGCTCATAACTACTCAATCTGCTATGGATAAGAATGAATTTACTCTTGGAGGTATGCATGGATATGATCCACAACTGCCTAATATGCACGGAATATTCTATGCTATTGGAACAGACATAAAATCAAATTTGCGAATATCCGCATTCGAAAACATTCATATTTATCCCCTGACTTGCAAATTATTAGAAATTGATCCCTATTCAGGAAAAGATGATTCTCCGGATGGAGAATTGCAAATTCTAAATCATATTTTAATTGAGAAAAGTGAATGATGGATCAGTATTTCTATTCAGTCCAGATTTATGATGATTTTATTATTTTACCAAAAGATGAAGCCCACCATGCAATAAAAGTGTTAAGGAAAAAAATTGGGGATACAATTATCGTTGTAGATGGGAAGGGTGGGATGTATGAATCTATCGTTGAAAATTTAGACCCAATGAATTGTAACCTAAAAATAATGAGAAAAATTAATATTGGACTCCCAAAGCATTTCATCCACATTGCAATTTCCCCTCCAAAAAGTCATGATAGACTTGAGTGGTTTATTGAAAAATCCGTGGAGATTGGAATCCAGGAGATCAGTTTTATTTTAACAGATAATTCAGAGAGAAAAAATGTCAAATTAAACCGAATATTAAAAAGTACAATTTCATCAATGAAGCAATCATTAAAATCTTATATGCCTGCAATAAATGATATTATGCCGGTAAAGGAATTTATGGAAAATTGCAGTAATAGTGAAAAATTTATGGCTCATTTTGAAGAGGAAGAAAGTACCCATTTAATTAAAATTGCACCTACCTTAGGTAATTATTGCATACTCATCGGACCTGAGGGAGATTTTTCTTCATCCGAAATTATGAACTCTAAAAAACTTGGTTTTCTACCAGTTACACTAGGTAATAATCGACTGCGAACCGAGACTGCTGGAGTAGCAGCCTGCCATATACTTAATCTGGTAAATGAAAAATGACATTGGCAAAAATTGACCATAAAAAGTGGATGAAGATTGCATTCAGGGAAGCAGAAAAAGCATTTGAAGAGGATGAAGTCCCAATTGGTGCTGTAGTTGTTCAGAATGGGCAAATTATAGGACGTGGTTATAATCAATGTGAAAGTCTCATTGATCCCACAGCCCACGCAGAAATTATTGCTATCACGTCTGCAGCAAACACCATTAAAAATTGGCGCTTGAATGATTGCCAGTTATACGTTACCAAAGAACCCTGCCCTATGTGTGCTGGCGCATTGGTAAATGCTCGAATTGATATGGTGGTATTTGGCATGTATGATGAAAAGGAGGGCTGTTGCGGTTCCCTGTATCAACTATGCAGGGACAATCGTTTTAAGCATCAACTTACTGTTAAAGGGGGAATTATGGAAGACCCTTGTACCTTTATCATTCAAGAGTTTTTTAAAAAACAGAGGGAAAAAGATTGAGAATTATCTTTACCAAAATCCAAATTTAGCAATCCAAACTATAAATTAATTTTGTGACCTACGTCACATCAATATCCTCCTTATAAATACCCTTAGGATTTTTCCATCTTCAGTTGATAAATTCCCATTCAAATTTTTAAGGATATAATCAAGATAAGTTCAATTTAATTCTTGAAAATTATTTTATGATTTATTTTCTTTCCATTATTGAGGAAAAAGGGGAAAGAAAATATTAGCCCTAAGGAGCTGAGGAAAGTGAAGAGGAATATCCGGAAAATAGTGATTCTCCCCAATGTATATGGGGGCTGATTAAAAGGGGTGATTGTATGACTCAAATCACACGAGGGATCCTGCTATGGAGGCTAATTTAAAACATTGATATGCGAAGAGTAATTATTGATATGAATATAGTTAGATTAATTAGTTTTACCATTCTGATGGGTACTTTCCTTTTAGCAAATTCTAATAGTGAAAATTTACCCACGCCAATTCCCATTGATTTTGGGGAGAATACTGGAATGCGTATTGATAGCACAATCTGTGAATCATGTAATACATCATATGAAGCCGATGTAATGGGTGCGTCCTGCTGTGATGAGGCAACACAATTCAATTCTGATTTCACTTGTGAAATTTTAGAAACAACTTATTTATGGAATTGTTCAGGGTGCGCGTGTACTGAAGATAATGAAAGTTGGACTACTGATTTTGGCTGTATGGATGAGTTGGCATGTAATTACAATTCAGATGCAATTTGGGGGGATGATTCATGTTCTTTTATCGATGATATTTGTCAATCTTGTGATAATGGTGAGGTTGTGGATAATGATAATGATGGCGATAATATCTGCAATGAGGATGAAATTGTTGGATGCCAAGATGAAATTGCCTGTGATTTTAATCCAGATGCCACGGACCCTGGTGAATGCAGTTATCAATCCACTTATTGTGAAGATGCCGATGAAGATGGATTTGGAGCTGGTGACTCCATCAACTTTTGTCTGGAAGATGTACCCTTAGGATGGGTAGATAATTGTACAGACTCTGAACCCGCCTGCGCTACAAATGATACAGATGAGTGTGGTATTTGCGGGGGTATGGGAGCAGTTTATGGGAATTATGAAAATTGCTGTGAAGTTTATGTGGATGAATGTGGTTTCTGTAGTGGTACAAATGCATCCATGGATGAATGTGGTGTCTGTTTTGGAGACAATAGTTCCTGTATGGATTGCTCAGGTGTTCCCAATGGGGATGCCGAACCAGATGAGTGCGGTGTCTGTAATGGTCCAGGGCCAATATATGAATGTGGCTGTTCGGATGCTCCAACAGAAAACTATGATTGCGATGGGAATTGCCTAATTGAAATTGATTGTAATGATGAATGCGGCGGTTCTGCTACGGAAGATGAATGTGGAGTATGTGATTCCAATTCAGCAAATGATTGCATTCAAGATTGTAATGGTGAATGGGGTGGCCCCGCGGAATTAGATGAGTGTGGAGTTTGTAGTGGTGATGGTTCAACATGTAGCTCAACCGTTTCATTAGAAATTCAGAATGTAGATGTAGAAAACGGATTATTAGATATCTATATGGCCAACACAGAAGAGGTGAGTGGTTTTCAAATGGAGATGACAGGAATTTCAATAACAGATGCAACGGCTCCGGCAGGTTTTATGGTAAGTACTTCTTCCACAACTATTTTAGCTTTTTCATTAACCGGAGCTACAATTCCAGTTGGAGAGGGGGTTTTGACTCAGGTTAGTTTTACAGATTACATGGGTGATGAAATCTGTTTTGGTGAAGATACCGGTAGTGCAGGTGGAACTGCTATATCTGGTGTCGGCGGTGTGTATATTCCTGCAGATTGGGGTCCCTGTTTTGGTGGTGATGAGACCATTCCAGGCTGTATGGATGAAGATGCTTGTAATTATAATCCTGATGCTAATGAGCCTGATGATTGTACCTATGCTGAAGAAAATTACGACTGCGATGGCAATTGTATAGCTGAAATAGATTGTAATAATGAATGTGGTGGTACTGCTGTAGAAGATGAATGTGATATTTGTGATGGTCCAGGTGCTATTTATGAATGTGGTTGTGAGGATATACCTTTAGGAGATTGTGATTGTAATGGAAATGTAGAAGATGAATGTGGTGAGTGTGGTGGTGATGGCTCAAGCTGTAGCCCTTGGACGGAGCTCGTTGCAGAAGGCGGTGAAAATCAGATATCCCTCTCTTGGGAGCCGTTTGAATTTTTAAGACCCAGCTTTATGGGTAGGGGATGCGAAGATGACCCGAATATTTGTATATGGAACTCTTGGTACTCTGATTTTGATAACCAGCAGGATTGTGAGGCCAATGGTGGAATTTGGGGCAGTTATTTAGAGTATTTTGGTTCCAGTTGTAATGAGATGGTAAGTGATGCTGGTTGTAATGCTTCTATTTTATATTGGATGGTATCTGATTTATGCCCAGAATCTTGTGGGGTTTGTTTGGATGGCTGTACAGATATGGATGCCTGTAATTTTAATCCAGATGCCACCGATGATGATGGCTCCTGTGAGTTGCCTGAAGAGAATTATGACTGTGATGGCAACTGCATAGTTGGAATTGATTGTAATGATGAATGCG
>JACKQG010001737.1_pt1 | contig 29506 bp, 24 predicted proteins | sample 8237621 | NCBI WGS metagenome assembly JACKQG01 (sample SAMN15677084, study PRJNA649215) | marine metagenome | biome: marine; feature: Black Sea; material: saline water; isolation source: suspended particulate matter (SPM) from the Black Sea western gyre | collected 2013-06-09/2013-06-10 | depth... | reverse complement strand
GGAAATAATATCAAAACAGTTGCCGTTTTACAAAATACTATTATTCAAGGTTCCCTTCAGTGTGTTGATGAGGCGACTTAAGTTGATTCGGGTACGAGGGGCATGGGATAATGTTTTGGGAGGGAGGACTGACGTGGAAGGGAATAACGGTTTGATGTTTCTCGTCTGAGTGTCACTGCCAGTATTCCTTTGAGCTGTGGCAAAATCGAGCATGTCGTATCCCAATGAGTTTTTTTTGTTCTTTACAAGAGACTAAAGGCATTTTTTAGACACTCTTGTTTGTTTTTTGTTTTCATTGCAATTGTTGTGCCTGAATTGACTGTGTAGTTTTATCTTGTTGTTTCGGGATGTTACTGTGGTTTTGTCACTTGTCCTTCCTGTGTCAATTATTTGACTTGCTGCTTGTTGTCGGCGAATTGTCGATGTTCGAGCGTCCGTTTGCTGTCAGGCGATATACTGTTTTTGCACCTTGATAACGCTGTTATCTGGTTAGGGATTTTTTTAGTGTCACTGTGTGGCTGGATGTTTTGATGAATATGTCCGAATTGATAAAGATAGTTGTTGTTGATGTCGTGGGGCAGGTAATGTTTGCTGACTCAAGACTCGAGCATGGGGGGGCAGATATGGCAGGTGGAGTTAAGGTGGCAGGAGGACGGGGTACTGGTACTACCCGGTAGTATTCTGCAAACAGATACTACTTTTTGCCTGCAATATGTTTAACCCTGCAGGGCCGATATCTTTTGGCCAAGCGTTTGGGCTTGAGAGATGATGTCTTTCTCGTCCAGAGTGAGCAGGTGACGGTTGCGCATCACCAGGCGACCGTTGATCATCGAGTGGATGACGTCGGCTCCTCGGGCAGCGTAGACGAGGTGAGAGGGGAGATGGTACAGCGGGGTGAGGTGCGGTTGGTTCAGGTCGAGCACGATCAGGTCAGCTTTTTTCCCAGTTTTCAGGCTGCCTATGGTGTGTCCTGACAGCAGGCAATCTGCCCCGCCTTGGGTGGCTGCATGGAGAGTCGTGCTGGCATCCATGACTGTGGGATCCATGGTTGTCACCTTGTGAAGTTTGGCTGCAGAGTTCATTTCGCCAAAGAGATCGACGTTATTATTACTGGCGGCTCCATCCGTGCCAAGTCCTAAGGTGATTCCTGCTGCGAGCATCTGTGGAACAGGGGCAGTGCCCGAGGCCAGCTTCATGTTTGATTCGGGGCAATGGCTGACCTTGACCCGGCGTTTGGCGAGGAGGTCAATTTCGGAATGGCTGAGCATTACGCAGTGGGCGGCGAGAGTCCGTTCGTGAAGCAGGCCAAGGCGATCAAGATGTTCGACCGGGCGGCAACCGTATTGTGTCAGGCAGCCATCTACTTCGGCTGTGTTCTCGGAGAGATGGATGACCATGAGGCTCTGGTGGTCAGAGGCCAGGGTGTTCAGTCGCTCCAGGAGATTTGGTGCGCAGGTGTAGACTGCATGCGGATCCACGGTAATGGAGATGGTCGGGTGATCCTGGTATTCTGTCAGCAGTTCTCGGGTATAGGCAAAACCATTTTCAAGCTCACCATAGCAGGGTGAGGGAAAGTCGTAGAGTACTTCGCCGATCCATGCCCGCATTCCAGAATCGGCCGTTGCTCTGGCTACTTCTTTGCTGAACAGGTACATGTCGCAGAAGCTGGTGGTTCCCGAGCGGATCATTTCGGCGATGGACAGCTGGGTCGCCTGATAGACTATCTCCGGGGTGAGTTGAGCCTCTACGGGGAAGATATGGTTCTGGAGCCAGTTCATCAGTTCCAGGTCGTCTGCCATGCCGCGCATGCAGCTCATGGCTGCATGGGTGTGGGTATTGATGAGGCCGGGCATGATCAGGCCGAATGGTTCGTGCAGGGTTTCTGTGTCAGGGTAGCGGGCGGCGAGTTCGTTGGCCGTGCCTGTCGCGATGATGGTGTCATCTTTGATGGCCACGGCCCCGTCTGTAATGAGGTCTGTCTCGTGAGCAGTGGGCATAAGATATTGCCCGCTGATGATCAGGTCAGGGCTGGGTGGCATCTGCTGGATTTGACTGTGGTCCGTCATCTTTCTCTTCCTTGTTATACTGGAAGCGAGGGCTGGCGAGTGGAGTCACTGATCCTGCTGACGACCGCCCAGATCAATTGTTCCAGTTGTGGCGTTGCTGCAGTAGCGGTTGTGATGACATCTTCAAGAAGGATGGGCTGGAAGTTGTCCGGGTCATTGACATTGGCGATGACCGAGAGACCAAGTACGTCCAAGCCTGCATGGATGGCGACCAGGGTCTCAGGAATTGAAGACATACCCACGGCGTCCGCCCCGGAATGTCGCAGCCAACGGGTCTCGGCTGGTGTTTCAAGGCTGGGGCCGGGGATGCAGACGTAAGTGCCGCTGACCACAAGATTTAGACCGCACTCTTTGGCACAATCCAGAGTATATTTGATCAAGCTGGGATGATACGGGACTGAAAGATCGGGGAAGCGCGGGCCCCAGTTGTCAACGTTGGGGCCGCGTAACGGGGTGTCACCGAGAAAGTTGAGATGGTCGCGAAGGACCATAATGGTCCCCGCCGCAAATAATGGATTGAGGCCACCGGCTGCATTGGTGACAATCAGTCGTTTGGCTCCGAGCAGACTGAGGACTCGAACAGGGAAGGCTACTTCCTTGGCTGAATAGCCCTCATAGTAATGAAAACGACCTTGAAGTACGGCGATCGGATGGTCGTTGATTCTTCCCAGGATGAGATTGCCATGGTGACTCTCCACGGTGGAGCGAGGAAAGTGGGGCAGTTCTGCATAGGGAATGACCAGCTCAGTTTTGATGCGGTCTGCAAATGAGCCTAAGCCGGTACCGAGCTGGATGATGGTTTCAGGCCGGAAAGGTAATCTTTTGTCAAGGAAGGCAACGCAAGATTCGACCTGCTGTTGGTGGCTCAGCCCTGCACTCATAATCAGATCGGTTGCAGGCCGTGGCGGGCATGGTTTGAAATAAAATCCTGGATAAGTCCGCGGTCGGCGGCCATGAGCTCGCAGCGTGAGTCCAGGTCAGCAAGATCCCTTAAGGCCTTGGGCAGTTCCGGTTCGCGGCCGATGGCCGTGTGTACGGTGTCGCCGAACTTGGCCGGATGAGCGGTGGCCAGGCAGATCATGGGGACACCTTCTTTTTTGTTGGCCTGGCCTACAAAGACACCAACTGCCGTGTGCGGATCAAGGACATACCCCTGTTGTTGGTAGAAGTCTGAAATTGTCTGGATAACGTCTTCTTCTGTGGCCGTTCCAGCGACAAAGTCGCGTTTGATTTGATCCAGGGAGTCGCTGAGGTCAAGCTGTCCGGTCTGGGCAAACTGGTCCATGGCCTCGCGGGTTCGATCCGGTTCTTGATCCAGGAGATAGTAGAGGTAGCGCTCAAAGTTTGAGGCGGCCTGAATGTCCATGGACGGACTTGATGTCGGTGTGACCTGGCTCAGTGAATAGTCACCTTTATTGACAAAACGGGTAAGGATATCGTTGCTGTTGGTGGCAAGAATCAGCTTGTGAATTGTTCCGCCAGGCAGCATTCGTTTCGCAATAAAGCCTGCGAAGATGTCACCGAAATTTCCCGTTGGGACGGCAAAATCCAGGGATTTGTCACTTTCGTGCCGGCGGACATGAAGGCAGCTGTGAACATAATAAACGACCTGTGCCAAAATTCTGGCCCAGTTGATGGAGTTGATGGCCCCGAGGTTGAATCGATTCTTGAAGTCGATGTCATTGAAAATCGATTTGACGATGGCCTGTCCGTCGTCGAATGTTCCGCTGATGGCAATGTTGAAGACATTGTCATCAGTGACCGTGGTCATTTGTTTTTCCTGGATCGGGCTGACACGCTGATGGGGGTGGAGAATAAAAATATTGATCCGTTCTTTACCGCGAACGCCGTAGATGGCAGCACTCCCTGTGTCGCCCGAGGTGGCACCAAGGATATTCATCACCCCCTGGTCTCGTTCAAGGAGATATTCAAAGAGGTTGCCGAGGAACTGCAGGGCAATATCTTTAAAGGCAAAGGTGGGACCGTGGAACAGCTCCATGATATGAAGAGGGCCCTGGTGGATCAGGGGGACAACGTCCTCACAGTCAAAGGAGGCGTAAGAGCGGTTGATGAGTTCTCGCAGGTCGCTGGCTGGGATATCATCGATGAAGCGTGACATGATCTCGAAGGCCAGTTCTGTGTAGCTGAGGTCCTGCCAAGAGGAATAGGTCTCGGCATCGATGCGAGGAATGGTGCGGGGTAAAAGCAAGCCGCCGTCTTCGGCCAGGCCCATCATCACAGCTTGAGTGAAAGAGATGGCAGGGATTCCACCACGGGTGCTGATATATTGCATGGTTTTCTGGTGTTGTTAATAATCTGCTGGTCAGGGCTAATTACACGTTCCACCTGGACCACGGATATTGAAAAAATGCTTATTGAACCATTATTGCTCGATCTCAATGCGCGGGGCGTTGTGCCACAACCCTTCCAGGTCGTAGAAAGATCGTTGTTCGTGATAGAAGATATGGACGATCACATCGCCAAAGTCAAGGAGAACCCAGTTGCCCTCTTGGAGTCCCTCGGCCTTGGACATATTGACCCGCTTAGAGCGTACTTCGGCCTCCAGGGTCTCGGCCAGGCCCTGGACATGGCGGGTGGAGCGACCGCTCATGATGACGAAAAAGTCGGCAAAGGATGCCCGGCCTCGGACGTCAATGACCAGCAGGTCTTCGGCTTTGTGATCCAGGGCGGCCTGGGCAAGTATGGTTGCCAGTTCCTGGCCGCTTTTTTCCCGATGTTCTTTCTTGATTGCTTGCATGGTGCTTATGCCTCTTGAGTGGGGGTGCCACGTTTTTTACGTGGCGGAAATTCGAAGGTGATCTTCCCTTTTTTGTCCAGGAGCAGGTAGGCATCAAAGGGACGTTTCTTTTTGGAGATAAATTTGGTGATCAGTTCAGTTTTTCCTTTGCTGAGCAGTTGCCGGATGTGGTCTGGGAGTATGGCTCGGGAGAGAATGATTTTGCTGATCTGAAGACCGTTTGTCCGGTCGCCGTTCAGGGCTGAATCTGAAAAATAGGCACTGGGTGTCTCGTAGACCGGGGTGTTGTCCACAGGCGAGTTCCCCAGCGGCTCTTGCGCCCGAATGGCCTCCAGGTCTAGATTGTCGGTAGAGTCGGCAAAGATAAAATCGACCTTGTTGTCTTTGATCTGTACTGATGCGCTGAAGGGTTTTCCTTGCTTGCTTCTGAAGTCGCTGAACGGTCCAAGTGTCTCACCTTTGAAAAGAGATGCGATCTCCTCATCGTTCATGGACCGGCCGCCCAGGACTTTGCGGATCGAGATCTTTTTGTCCTCACTGATATAGGCTGTGGGGGTGACCAGAATACGTTGGCCATTGACCGGGCTGAATGTTGCTTCGGTGGTATGCGACTCTTCACTGAAATTCTTGATCTGGTCGGTGATACTTTGAGTCAGCTTCCGGATCTCGGCCATAAACTTGGCTCGAGTGAATTTTCCGTGCAGGATCTGATTGAGCTTGTATTCCCACTCACCTGTCATTTCGGGTGAGGAGAGGACTTCAATTTTCATGGCCCAAATGAGATCCAGCAACTCAAAGGCTTTGCCGGTGGGAACCAGCTCCTTCCCTTCGCGTACAAGATATTTTTCATTGAGTAGTTTTTCAATGATTGCCGCCCGCGTAGCCGGTGTGCCTAGGCCGCGTTCTTTCATGGCGTCGGCCAGTTCCTCGTCTTCAATCAGTTTATCCGAATTCTCCATGGCCGAGAGGAGCGTGGCCTCGTTATAGCGGGCTGGAGGGCGGGTTTCGGATTCTTCTTTGGTGACCTTGGAGCAGGTAATGTCTGCCCCTTTTGTGATGGCCTCAAGGGTGGTTCCCTGATCAAGTTCACCGCCGTACAATGCCTTCCAGCCGGGATCGGTGAGGATCTTGCCTTCGGTGAGAAAGGTCTCGGTTTCCACAAGCGATAGGCGCCGTGTGTTGAGATAGCGGGCAGGTGGAAAAAATACGGCCAGGAAGCGCTGGACCACCATGGTGTAAATCTTCATCTCCGGTTCGGACAGTTTTGTGGGAATGACAAGGGTGGGGATGATGGCGTGATGGTCTGATATTTTTTTATCGTTGAAGATGCGGGTGTTTGCTTTGATCAGGTTTTGTTTGATAATAGCCTCGGCGAAACGGCCGTAATCCCATGTGCCCTGGGCGTTTACTGTTTCATTGACTGTGGCAATGTAATCTTCGGGCAGGCAGCGGCTGTCAGTACGAGGGTAAGTCAGGGCCTTGTGCTGCTCATACAGTGACTGGGCAAGCCCCAGGGTGTTTTTGGCCGAGAAACCAAAACGGGAGTTGGCCTCGCGCTGAAGTGATGTCAGGTCGTAGAGCTGTGGGGCCCCCTGGCTTGACTTCTGGCTGGTTTCATCAATTGTGGCAGGTTTGCCGGAGCAGAGTTCCAGGATGCGCTGGGCTTGATCATTCTGCCAGAGGCGATCGGCCCGGGCGTGGGAATCTTCTTTGGTCTTTTTGAAGCCTGTATCGATCCATTTGCCTTCGTAGCTGTTGCCATTGTTGGTGAAAGTGGCCAGCAGGTTGAAGTAGGTTTGGGGGATAAAGGCCTGGCGCGCCCGCTCCCGCTTGACAATCAGTGACAGGGTCGGGGTCTGGACACGTCCGCAAGGGGTGAGGAAAAATCCTCCCCGGCGTGAATTGTAGCTGGTCATGGCCCGTGTCGCATTGATGCCGATCAGCCAGTCTGATTCCGAGCGGCACAGGGCCGCTTCTTCCAGGGGCAGCATCTCGTCGTTATCGCGCAGGTTGGCAAAACCATTTTTGATCGCTTGAGTGGTCATGGACTGGAGCCACAGGCGTTTGAACGACTTTTTGGCAACTGAGCTATTCCAGACATAACGCAGTATGTATTTGAAGATCAACTCACCCTCGCGTCCGGCATCACAGGCATTGATGATTTCGGTCACATCACGGCGCCGAATCAATTTCTGCAGGGTGTTGAGTTGGGGCATGGTCCGGTCCAGCCCTTTGAGTTGAAACTCTTCGGGCATAATGGGCAGATTTTCCATGTGCCATTTTTTATGACGCTCATCCATCTCTTCCGGATACTGGATGGTGACCAGATGACCAATGGCAAAACTTACGATGTAGCTGTCACTCTCGTAATGGGTCTTGTTTTTTGTGAACTTACCGGGCAGGACCTTGGCCAGGTCACCTGCGACGCTTGGTTTTTCGGCAATGACCAGAGTTTTATTAGCCATCTTGTTATCCTAAACCAGCGATGAAATCGGTCAGGGCCTGGTGCCAGCTGTCTGGTTGTTCAAGATAACAGGCGTGCTTGGCTCCATTAATGATTTTCAGAGTGGAGCCATTGATGGCCTGGTGGAGAGTGTTGGAATTATTTGGGTCAGAGATCTGATCATGTTCACCCCAGACGATTAAAGTGTCGGCTGGTAATGATGTCAGTCTGGCCTGGTTCTCTTGAACGCCCACAGCTCCTATTAGTACCAGGGCCCGGATTTTTTCAGGGTGATCAAGGGTGAATTCCATGGCAATGCGCCCGCCCATGGAAGGGCCGACGAGGACTGGGGAGGTGAGTCCCATTGTGTCGATGACCCCGTTCAGGATTTTTGCGGGCAGGATGTCGGCCGCAGGAGATTTGCCAAACCCGGGCAGGTCAAGGGCAACGACAAAGAGGTCTTGGGCGGCCAGGTGTTCAAGGGTGCCCAGCTCACGCCAAGTCTCGGCCTGAAAGGCTTTGCCGTGGAGCAAGACTATGGGTGGGTTCCCGGGGGTGCCAGTTTGGAGGGTGTGAATGGCGGCACCATCAATGCTCAGGGTGACGGCTTGGGTCTGTGTCATATATTATGGCTCTTGCTGGAGGTAAGTTGAACTTTGGCTGAGTGTTCAGGGGGTAACTCACTACGGCTACGGGGCTGTGTTTGTGGAGAGTCCTGTTTCAGCTGACTGATTTGGTGTTGTTTTGTTTTGAGTTCTTGGTCTTTTTGTATGGCAATCTGGGTCAAGTTGTATTCATCTGACTTTCGTTTGTCAATTGGATTTTTACGGAACATGTTGCGGGGGCATCTTTTGAATTGGCTGAAATGGGAGGTTTGGAGATGGCAATTTCGGTTTGGCAACCGTTTGAATATTTGTTTGTAATTTATTGGCACTGTCAGTGAGTTAGTCTTCATTCTTGCGAATACTGGGTGGGTTTCATGATTGACAATGTCACGCTTTTGTGTTTTAAGAAAGTGTTTGGAATGGGTTTTGAAGGCGGGTGTAGCTCAGTTGGCAGAGTACAAGCTTCCCAAGCTTGGGGTCGCGGGTTCGATCCCCGTTGCCCGCTCCATCGGTTTACTGTTTGTTGGTAATCCGGTGTTTATACCGCCAGGATTTCCAGGTGGCTTTGAAAGTGGGCTCTGCCCGCTTTTTTTTGTGGTACATTTTGTTGTCCGATGCGCGGCTTGTTTGTTGGTTGATGTTTCGGCGTAATTTTAAGAAGATGAGTGAATTAGTAATTGAGCAGGTTCGAAAATATGTAGACTTACTTCTTCCTTCCATGGGATTGGAATTAGTCGAGGTGCAGTTCCGTCAGGAAGGACATGGCTGGGTTTTGCGAGTCTTTGTGGATAGTCCGGATGGTGTAAAGCTTGATGACTGTTCTAAGGTCAGTCGTGAGCTGAGCGATTATCTGGATGTCGAAGACTTGATCGAACAAGCCTTCCATCTTGAGGTTTCGTCGCCGGGGTTGGAACGCACGCTTTATAATATGAAAGATTTTCGTCGTTTTGTGGGCAGGAAGGCACGGTTGAAGTTGCATGCCGTGGTGGATGGTCAGAAGGTTTTTGTTGGTAAAATACTTGCGGCTGAGGATGACACTGTCGACCTAGTTGCTGAAGATGGAAAAGAGTATCATTTTGCCTTTGCTGAAATCAGCAAGGCCAGATTGTCTCTGTGATGCGGTAACTGGCTGCTCCATATTGGAGTTGGCGGTTTTCGTAGATGAACATAGATGAGGCCCTTGATATGGGGCCGCTAAGAGAGCGATGGAGTACAAAAAATGCTATCGGATTTAAAACGGATCATCGATCAGATCAGCAGGGACCGGGGCTTTGACAGACGGTTGCTGGTTGAGGCCATTGAAGAGGCCGTGCAGGCAGCGGCCAGGAAAAAACTGGGGCAGCGGCGCGATATCGAGGTGCGTTACAATGAAGAATTTGGCGAGGTCGAGGTCTTTCAGTTTCGCACGGTTGTCGAAGTCGCCGAAGACGAGCAGACTGAAATTTCTTATGACGAAGCCACCGCCCTTGACCCTGAAGTTCAGTTAGGTGATGAGCTGGGTGAAAAGATGCCCCACATTGAAGATCTTGGGCGGATTGCTGCTCAGTCAGCCAAGCAGGTCATTATTCATAAGATGAAGGATGCCGAGCGCGAGGTCATCTATGAAATGTTCAAGGATCGTCAGGGGGATGTGGTCAGTGGTATTGTGCAACGTTTTGACCGGGGTAAGATGATTATCAATCTTGGCCGGACAGAGGCTGTGCTTCCCAGGGATCAGCAGATCCCTAAACGTTCATTTAATCAAGGTGATCGGATTCGCGCCTATCTTATGGATGTTCGGCGCGAAAGCAGGGACGCGCAATTGGTGTTGTCACGCACTGTCGATGATTTTCTTGTTAAGTTGTTTACCATGGAAGTGCCCGAAATTGCAGAGGGGATCGTCAAGATTATGGGCGTGAGCCGTGAGCCTGGCTTTCGGGCCAAGATCGCAGTCAGTTCAACGGAGACTGATGTTGATCCTGTGGGCGCCTGTGTGGGCATGAAAGGTTCACGGGTCCAGAATGTTGTCCAGGAGCTGCAGGGGGAGCGTATTGATATCGTACCCTGGAGTCCGGATCCAGCCAAATATGTTTATAATGCCCTGGCCCCAGCCAAGGTCAGCATGGCTATTGTTGATGAGGATGCGAAAACTATTCTTGCAGTCGTCCCGGATGACCAACTCTCTCTGGCCATTGGCCGTCAAGGCCAGAATGTACGTTTGGCTGCACGACTTTTAGGCTGGCGCATTGATGTTAAAAGTGAGCAACGTTATGCGAACCTTGAAAATGCTGGTTACCAGTCGCTGTTGAAGATTGATGGAGTTGAAGAGGCCCTGGCTGATCAGATTTTGTCTCGACAAATTTGTAATGTTAATGAGCTCTCTCGTGCTGCTGTTGAAGACTTGACGGTGTTGAGGGCTATTGATGACGAGCAGGCCTTGTATCTGATTGAGACTGCCGGGGCGATTGTGGCTGCCGGTGGTGGAATTGATGAAAGCCAGATTGAAGAGGGCGCCGAGCCGGTGGTTGAAGAGGCAACCTCTGGTGAAGCCGCTGCTGGAGTCGAAGTTGAAACTGAAGCTGTGGTTGAAGAGGCAGTTGAAAGCGATGCAGGTGTGCCCGCAGGTGACGAGAATGGTGGTGAGCAGCAGGAGCCTGAAGAATCCTGAGAAGTTTGGCCCCATCCGGATGTGCGTTGTCTGCCGAAAGAGAGACAGTAAGAGGAAGATGCTTCGTCATGTCCTGGAGCAGGGGGTGCCGGTTCCGGATGAGCGGCAGCAGAAAAAAGGACGTGGTGCCTACAGTTGTATTGGCGGGTCGTGTGCGCAAAAATTTGTAAGTGGGATCAAGCGATGGCAGCGAGCCTTACGTGTCTGAATTGACAGACGGTGTTGAGAGTTCGTTGGAGAAAAGGTTAGACGGGAGTAATGAATGAGTAGGGTGAGGATTTACGAGCTGGCCAAAGAGGCCGGCATGGCTAGTAAGCAGTTAGCCGATATGCTGATTGAGCAGGGCTTTGACATTAAAGGGCACAGTTCTACGGTTGATGACGAAACAGCTGAGAAAATCCGGCTTACAGTGTTAAAGAAAACATCTGCCAAATTGGTGGAAAAACGGATTGATGCAGATACCGGCCCGACCGTGATCCGTCGTCGTTCGACCGTAATTCGGCGTAAGGCTGCACCGGAACCGGAACCGGAGCCGGAAGTCGATGTTGTGGCTGAAGAGCCGGAAGTTGTGGTCGGTGAGTCAGAAAAAACACCATCTGTGGAATCCCCGGTTGAGACACCCGTATCGGAACCTGCCCGGGAAAGTGCAGAGCCTGTTGTTCAGGTGACGGAGCCAGTTGACAGCGCTCAAGTTGCTGAAGAAGCGAAGGACGCGGGGGGCACAGCTCCCACAGCTCCTCCTGCTGTTGACCTTGAGGAGCCGGTGGCCAGTGAGTCTGAGAAACCTGTTCAGAAAGAGTCTTTTGTTGATGTGACGGCGGAGGAGGCTGTGACCGCTGTGGAGCCAGAGACAGAGGCTGCTCCCTTGCCACCAGTACGTAAAGGCATGGCTCGGGTCGTTGGGACCATTCAAATTGAACTGCCCAAAGACAACATACCTGCTCCGCGGACCAAAAAGAAACCGAGTCGTCCCGCCCCGGTTGTTCCCAAACAGGGCGCTGGTCCTGCTCCGGCGGCAGAACCAGCTCGCGGTAAGAAAAAGGGTCGACGTGGAGACGGTCCCGGTGATGATGATAATAACCGCAAAGGACACAAAAAAGGGCGTCGTAATGTCCAGGTAACCCGGTTTGGGGATGACTATGGTTATTCTCAACGTCGAGGCAAGAAGGGTCGCGGTCGGGCAGAAAAAAAGCCGGTTCAGCCAGCTGCTGAGATGAAGGCGATTAAAAAGCGGATCAAAGTCTATGAGACTATCACTGTGGCTGATCTGGCTCACCGGATGGGCATCAAATCCAATGAGGTGATTGCTAAACTCATGGGACTTGGTGTTATGGCTACTCTGAATCAGGCCATGGACGTTGATACGGCAACTTTGATTGCCTCAGAATTTGGTTATGAAGTAGAGCAGGCACGCACCGAGGAGATTGGTGTGCAGCAGCTTGATGAGCTTGAAGCAGGTGGCGAGGCTGTTCCCCGTCCACCGGTGGTTACAGTCATGGGTCATGTTGATCATGGTAAAACATCGGTCCTTGATGCAATCCGTAAAACCGATGTGGCAGCTGGTGAGGCCGGCGGTATTACCCAGCACATTGGTGCCTATCACGTGACTTCAAAGGCCGGCGATGTCACCTTTGTCGATACCCCTGGTCATGCAGCGTTTACTGAAATGCGTGCTCGCGGTGCCCAAATCACGGATCTGGTCGTTCTGGTGGTAGCGGCAGACGATGGAGTGATGGACCAGACCAGAGAGGCCATTCGTCATTCTCAGGCGGCCGACGTTCCCATCCTGGTGGTGGTGAATAAGATTGACAAGGAGAATGCAGATCCAGAGCGGGTCAAGCGTGAGCTTGCGGAATTGGACCTGGCCCCGGAGGAGTGGGGCGGTCAGACGATCTATTGTGAGACTTCTGCGAAGAATAACGTTGGAATTGATAACCTGCTTGATAATATCCAGCTCATGGCCGAAATGTTTGAACTGAAGGCTGACGTTAAACGTAAGGCGCGTGGTCGAGTTGTGGAGGCCAAGCTTGATAAGGGCCGCGGATCTGTGGCCACCGTATTGGTTCAGGAAGGAACACTGGTGACAGGCGATTATTTTGTTGTTGGTCAGTACAGTGGTAAGGTTCGAGCCATGCTCAATGACAAGAATAAACCAATCAAAAAAGCTGGGCCTTCAATTCCGGTTGAGGTTCAGGGATTGACAGGTGTGCCTCAGGCCGGTGACGAGTTTATTGTTGTGACAGATGAGAAAATGGCAAAAAGTGTGAGCCAGGCGCGAACGTTTAAAGTCCGCGAGAAAGAACTGGCCGCAGGTTCCAAGGTTTCCCTGGATAAGCTCTTTGAGCAGATGGCAGAGGGTGCCGTTCAGGAACTACGAGTGATTCTGCGCTCGGATGTTCAGGGGACGCTTGAGGCGTTCGGTAAGTCGGCTGAACAATTATCCACTGACGCGGTCAAGGTCCGTGTTCTGCACGAGGGTACCGGTACGATCACTGAATCTGATATTCTTTTGGCTTCGGCTTCTGATGCCATTATTATTGGCTTTAATGTCAGGCCCACGGCCAAGGTCAAAGAGTTGGCCGCTCAGGAGAACGTCGATATCCGCTTTTATGATGTTATCTATCATGCGCTTGATGATATTCGTAAGGCCATGGTCGGACTTCTTGAGCCCACCTTTGAGGAAGAGGTTATTGGTAATGCTGAGGTGCGTGAGACCTTTCATGTGCCCAAAATCGGCAACATTGGTGGTTGTTTTGTGACCAGTGGTAAAATCCTGCGGAAGGCATCTGTTCGTGTGGTCAGAGATGGTGTGGTTGTATATACTGGCCGTATTGGTTCCTTACGTCGATTCAAGGATGATGCCAAAGAGGTTCTGGCCGGTTATGAGTGTGGTATCGGAGTTGAAAATTATAATGATATCAAGATCGGCGATAACTTCGAGGCCTTTATTGTGAACGAAGTTGCGGCGACACTTGAGGATTGATGGTGTGCTGTAACAGATGGAGTTTATTTGACGGGGAACGATGAGCTGGGATCCTAAACAGACACTTGACTCGATTGGTCTTGAGAGGCGTGAGGTCAAACGGGCGGTACGGGTTGCCGATGTGATCATGAGGGAGTTGTCTATGCTCCTGCTCACCAAGGTTCGTGATCAGCGCTTACTTGATGTGAGTCTTTCGCGTGTCGTGGTCACCGATGATCTCTTGCACGCTAAGATTTATTTTGTCCTGGCTCCCGGGTCAGACAGGCGGAAGGAGGCTGAGCGGGGCTTTAAGGCTGCTCGTGGTTTCATGCGCAGCCATCTGGCCAAGGCCCTGAATTTGCGTTATGCCCCCGCGCTCCATTTCTTCTACGACGAAAATGCCGACAAGGTTCGTGCAATCGAGGAGCTTTTGCTGGATATTTCCAGAGAGCAACGGCCTGATGACAGTACTACCTGAAAAAATCAGATTTCATCTTGAAGAGACTGGGTGTTTTGTTTTAATGACCCATCTTCATCCTGATGGAGATGCTTTGGGATCCCTGCTGGCCCTGGCTGATGTCCTTGAGGGAATGGGAAAACAGGTTTTTCGTTATCTCGAGGAGCCAGTTTCTGATCTTTACCGTTTTATGCCTGGTAGTGAGTTAGTCTGTACTGATTTGAGTGACCTGGCTGACTTTGTTGCAGCAGCTCATGGAGATGTGGCTGCTGTTGCCTTGGATTGCGGTGATGATGATCGACTGGGACGTGAGAAGGATCGCCTGCTGACGATTAAGCCGTTGATGGTCATTGACCATCATAGAGGGCATCGAAAGTTTGGTGATTTTTGTTGGGTTGATCCTGATAGATCGTCCACAGGAGAGATGATCTATGAAATAGTAGAAGAGCTACAGGTGAATTTGACCTCTGCTGCTGCTTTTAATCTGTACGTGGCCATTGTCACTGACACCGGATCTTTCCGTTATGAGAACACGACCTCCCGAACCATGAGGATTGTAGCTGAATTGTTGGATCTGGGTGTTCGGCCCGAAGAGGCCTGTGGGCATCTTTATGATAATTACAGCCTGCAGCGATTACGTTTGATGGAGCAGGTGTTGGCTACTTTGGAACTCCATGCCGGGGAACAGCTGGCCACCATTCGACTCACCCCTGCTATTCTCGATAGCTGTGGGGCCAGTGCCGGTGATGCCGAAGGTTTTATTAATTACCCCCGTTCCCTGCGTACGGTCAAGGTGGCTGTCCTGTTCAAGGAGAATGGTGATGCCGGTGGGTCTGTCAGTATGCGAGCCAAGGGCGAGTGTGATGTTGCCCAGGTTGCTGCACTCTTTGGCGGGGGCGGGCATCGTAACGCGGCCGGATTCCGCTATGAGGGGAATAATCACGCCAAGCTTCGGGCAGATCTCCAGGCTGCCCTGCAGGCATTTTTGTCTCAGGATTCTGAGGCAGAGTAAGTGGTTAAAGTTCTCCATCGTGGCCGGATCCTGCAGGTTGTGAATCCATGAGTTGTTCTGATCAGCCTTTTGAGGCTGGCATTTTTTTGATAGATAAGCCGATCGGTCCCACCTCCTTTGCCATGGTGAGCCGGGTCAGGCGCCAGCTCAAGATTAAAAAAGTTGGACATGCAGGGACCCTGGATCCCTTTGCCAGCGGTTTGTTGATCCTCTGTGCCGGACGTCCGGCAACCCGAATGATTAGCGGTATCATGGAGGGGACCAAGGAGTATTTGGCGACCCTCAGTCTTGGGATCGAAACAACGACTTTGGATCCAGAGGGAGACATTGTTTCCCGGCAGCCTGTATCTCCTTTAAGTCCGGCCCAGATTGAGGCATGTCTGGCTGGGTTTCGTGGTGAGCAGCAACAGGTCCCGCCCATGTACTCGGCGCTGAAACATAAAGGTAAGCCCCTTTATACCTATGCCAGACGTGGAGTTGAGATAGAACGTGCACCTCGCCTGGTGATGATTGAGGCCCTGGAACGGACTGGCCCGGAAACTGAGTTGTCTGGTACGGGAGCCGAATTAACCATCCGTGTGGTGTGTTCTAAAGGTACATATATTCGTACCCTGGCCGCAGATATTGGTCGGACTCTTGGCTGCGGAGCCTATCTGACCGCGCTCCGCCGAACCCGAAGCGGTTTTTTTTCAGTGGATCAGGCATTGTCAGGTGATGATCTGCTTCTACCCGATGGCCGGGAACGTCTTTTGGCAGGTGCCTTATCTGTGGCCGATGTCGGGAATCTGTTGCAATAATTACTGGACATGGTAAGTGTATTTGTACGAAAATTTCAGGAGTCTTTTGTGTTGACCTGCCGCGCTTACCTTCGCCGGTTGCGGCTTTTTTTTGAATTGTAAACTCGTTGAATTGATATAGATCAGGAGGTGCTTTATGGCACAGTCAGTTGCAGTAAAAAGTAAAATTGTAGAGAAATTTAAGACCCATCCCACCGATACCGGATCTCCAGAGGTGCAGGTTGCTTTGTTGACGGATCGGATTCAGTATTTGACCGATCATTTCAAGACCCACAAAAAGGATCATCATTCTCGTCAGGGGCTTCTGAAACTTGTTGGCCAGCGTCGTAGTATGCTTGATTACTTGAAAAAGAAAAACATTGATCGATACCAGGCAGTGATTGCTGAGCTGGGTATTAGAAAGTAAAAAAGGATTCCGGAATATGTTTTCCGGTCCCTTGTTGTCGTTTGAAGGTTCAAGCGAGTGTGACTCAGGCGTCTTTTTTTCTTGCTTGTCCGCTTGTCGAGCTGATCCCGGTGTTCCGAAGAGGAGCTCCGGGATTGGTCTTTTTCCTCAAACTGTATTTGTTGACGCCTGTTACTAGAAAATGCTGTTGATTGAACAGCTGGAGAATGTATGCACAAGAAAGTAGAAGTAGAAATTGGTGGTAAGAGCATCTCGTTTGAAACCGGAAAAATTGCCCGTCAGGCTTCCGGATCAGTTGTTGTTCGTTGTGGCGAGACCATGGTTCTCGTGACCGCAGTTGCGTCCAAGGAACACAAGCCCGAGCTTGGTTTTCTGCCGCTGACCATCGAATATCAGGAGAAAATGTCGTCAGTTGGTCGAATTCCTGGGAATTACTTCCGTCGTGAAATTGGACGGCCCAGTGACCAGGAGGTTTTGACCTGCCGAATTATTGACCGGCCTTTGCGTCCCCTGTTTCCGAAGGGCTATTTCTCCGAGACTCAGGTCATCGCTACTGTTCTGTCGGCTGATCAGCAAAATGATCCCGATGTTCTGGCGCTTACCGGTGCCTCTTGTGCCTTGTCCATCTCCGACATCCCCTTTGGTGGTCCCGTGGCAGGTGCACGGGTTGGCCACATTGATGGTGAGTTTGTCATCAATCCAACCAAGGATGAGTTGACTGAGTCACGCATGGATATCATCGTTGCCTGTACCCGCAAGGCTGTGGTTATGGTTGAAGGTATGGCTGATGCCATGAGCGAGGAAGAGATCCTCTCGGGTATCTTTTATGCCCATGAGCAGCTTCAACCCATGCTGGATCTCCAGGACGATCTCCGCGGAGAGTGCGGACGCGAGAAACGTGTTGTTGAACCGATTCAGGTCGATGAAGAGCTCATGGCTCGTGTGGTAGAAATTGCTGGCGCTGGCATGAAGGAGGTTATTGCTACGAGCGATAAGCTTGATCGTGGTCGCTGCTATGATGCATTGAAGAAAACGGTAGTTGCTGAGCTGAACACTGACGGTGAGCGTGGGCGTGAGATTGGTGATTGTTTGTCCAGCTACAAGAAAAAGGTCATGCGAGACCAGATTGTTGTTGATGGAACTCGTCTGGATGGTCGTACCTTTGATCAGGTTCGTCCCATTAACACGGAGGTCAGCTATCTCCCCCGGACCCATGGATCGGCTCTTTTTACCCGTGGCGAGACGCAGGCCCTGGTTGTTGCAACTCTCGGCAGTGAGCGTGATCAGCAGCGTATCGAGACCCTTGCCGGTGAGGATAATCGTCGTTTTATGCTCCATTACAACTTTCCTCCTTACTGTGTTGGTGAGGCTCGTTTTCTGCGCGGACCGTCTCGACGAGATGTCGGACACGGAACGCTTGCCATGCGTGGTTTATCCGCAGTGCTGCCAAATCAGGAAGATTTCCCTTATACAATTCGTCTGGTTTCCGAGATCCTGGAGTCCAATGGTTCTTCGTCCATGGCCTCAGTCTGCGGTGGTAGTATGGCAATGATGGATGCGGGTGTTCCAATCAAGACCCCTGTGTCCGGTGTAGCCATGGGCCTCATCAAGCAGGACGACAAGGTCGTTATTCTCACAGATATCCTAGGTGATGAGGATCATTTGGGCGATATGGATTTCAAGATCGTTGGTACCAAAGACGGTATCACCGCTCTGCAGATGGATATCAAGATTGACGGTGTTGACCGGGATATCATGAGTCAGGCATTGGCTCAGGCCAAGGATGGCCGTCTGCATATCCTTGGTGAAATGAGCAAGGGTATTACTGAGTCGCGGGATGAGATCTCAGATAATGCGCCCAAATATTTTATGCACAATATCAACCCGGACAAAATTCGCGATATCATCGGGCCCGGTGGTAAGATTATTAAGGAACTGTCCGCTGAGTATGACGCCAAGATTGAAGTTGATGATTCAGGTCTGGTCAAGATGTTTACTCATAATGGTGAAAAGGCTTCAGCCCTGGTTGAACGAATCAAATCAATTACCGCTGAGGCTGAGGTTGGTGCTGTTTATAAGGGCATTGTTAAAACCATTAAGGACTTTGGTGCCTTTGTGGAAATCTTCCCCGGTACTGACGGTCTGGTGCATATCTCTGAGCTGGATACAAAACGTGTTGAGAAGGTTACGGATATTGTTAAAGAAGGTGACGAGATCGAGGTCAAGGTTCTTGAAGTTGATGGCCGAGGACGTATCCGTCTCAGCCGTAAGGCGTTGTTATAAGAGATCTTTGTTGAGCTCTCTGTTCGTCTGAAAAAGGCCGTTCCTCGTTGAGGGACGGCCTTTTCTGCTTTACAGAGAAATTTTTTTTGCACAGCGAGCAAGGAAAAGAGGATGGAAGAACAGGTTGTACAGTTTTGTTGGTTGGAGGCAGAGCAGTGCCGTGATTTACCACTGCCGTGCTATCATTCTGAATTGGCTGCAGGCATGGATGTGGCTGCTGCCGTGCAGCAACCCACGATCTTGATGCCGGGAGATATTCAATTGATACCCAGCGGATTTTCAGTGGCGATTCCACCCGGATATGAGTTGCAGGTTCGACCTCGTAGTGGTTTGGCCGTGAAACAGGGGGTGACGATCATCAATTCGCCGGGGACAATTGATGCCGATTATCGCGGAGAGGTCAAAATAGCTCTTGTTAATCTGGGGAGAGAAGCGCAGACCGTTCATCGCGGTGATCGGGTTGCCCAACTGGTTTTGTCACCAGTGGTCAGAGGACGACTGGAACTGGTCGAGTCGCTTCCCCAGACGATTCGGGGTGCTGGTGGCTTTGGCCATACCGGTGTGTGAGATGCGTTTTTCGGTTTTGGGGAGTGGAAGTAAGGGCAACTCTGTTTATATAGAGTCAGGAAGGACTGCTGTCCTTATCGATGCTGGATTCTCCGGTAAGGAGATTGAACGGCGTCTTGCTTTGATTGATAGGGGGTTGGACGACCTAGATGCGATTTTACTGACCCATGAACACAATGATCATATTCAGGGAGCAGGGATTCTGTCCCGGCGCTGTGGTTTACCATTATATATCACGCCAGGTACCCTGCAAAGCGGTAAAAAACGACTCGGTAAATCCTGTCAGTTTGTCGAGATTGAGAGCGGGAGCTGTTTTGAAATTCAGGACTTAGTGGTTCGGTCGTTCGCTATTTCACATGATTGTGCAGAGCCTGTGGGCTTTGTGGTTGGTAATGGAAGAGTCAGTCTGGGGTATTGTACTGATACCGGTCGAGTCTCTCACCTGATCGGCCAACGACTCATGGGGTGCGAGGCTTTAGTTCTGGAATTTAATCATGATCCAGAGCTTCTCAAAAACGGACCTTATCCGTTGCCATTGCAGCAAAGGGTTCGGTCCAGTCAGGGACATCTGTCCAATGCTCAGGCTGCAGAATTTCTGACAACCTTGTTGCATGAAAAACTGGAACAAGTCGTTCTGGCTCATCTCAGTGAGACCAATAATCGATCGGATCTGGCTCTGGCGGAGATCCAGAAAGTACTGGGGGAGCATGAAAGTAATTTTGAAACTCGAGCGTCAACGCAAGAACACCCGATGCCATTGATCACTTTGGGAAGGAATCGTACAGAGTAGCATGTCGGGCCTGAGCGTTCAGTAACTGTATCCGCTATACTGGATTGAGCGGGGGGCAGGCCGGACATGGCTTATCACCCCCGCTGACTGTTAGATTACAATAATGCGGATCGTGTCAATGGGGACCGGGTGTTGTTATTTGGGCAGTTTGATTCGTTTTTCCGTGTCTAATTTGGGGTTGGGCCGGTAAAGAATAACTGTTTTGCCGATGAGTTGCACCAAAGCACTGGATGTGGCTGCTGGAAGACGCTCAGCTACGATATGCTTGTCGGCATCACTGTTGTTACCGATCTTGACCTTGATCAGTTCGTGGCGCAGGAGTTCCTGTTCTGTGGCCGATATGACCGCTTCACTGAGCCCTTCTTTTCCAATAAAGATCAGGCCGTCCAGGTGATGTGCCAGCCCCTTGAGATATTTCTTTTGGCGGCTATTAAGTACGGTGGCTTGTTTTTTCTTTTTATTGTCCATTGATGTGGTTCCTGGCTGGTATCAGCCGATCAGATTTTTAATGATTTCATAGCCGCCGACATACGTGCCGATGGTCGAACCAAGGCCAGTGAGGATGAAAACCAGAAAGACTTTGAGTAGTTTGTTATTCCACCATCCTTTGATCGTTCCCATGTCCTCGGTAACAGTTTCGAATTCCCTGACCACGGGGGGGCTGTTCATGACTTGAATAAAAGCGGCCACATAACCAGCACCAATGACTGGTGTCAGACTGGTGAGTGGTGCGGCTGCAAAGGCCGTGAGAATGGTTAGTGGGTGAGCCAGGGCAATCAAGGCACCGATGGCCGTGGGGATACCGTTGGCCAGGGTCCAGTAAGCGATGTTGGAAGCAGCATCAGTTGCACCTTGTTTAATGCCGATTGTGATGATGGAGCCGATAATAAGAGTCGGGATGGCCCAACCGGTAATTTTCCACCCGATACCCACCGGAGGAATTTGTGATATTGCTGCCAGTTGGTGCTGATTGTCTTGGCTGAAGACTTGCTGGATTCCGGCAGCATGTCCAGCTCCAACTACGGCTACGATCCGTTTACCGGTTGCTTTTTTGATCTGTTCGGCCATGAAGATATCGCGTTCGTCGATCAAAACTTTTTTCACGTCTGGCAGTACCTCGCCCATTTCCCCCACCAGTTCGGCCAGCATGTCTTTCTGTTTCAGCTCATTGAGCTTTTCTTCACTGACTTCAGTGCGGTCAAAGAGGCTACTGAGGAGCGTGGCAAACAGGGTCCCCTTTTTGAAAAAAGATGTCGATTTCCAGGCCCGGCGCAGGGTGATGCGTACATCGCGGTCACAGAGGCAGATAGGGATATCGAGTTTTTCGGCAGTCTGTCCAGCGGTGAGTAACTCGGTCCCAGGATTGACCCCAAGCTGTGCGCCCAGTTTTTTTTGGTAGGATGACATGAACAAATTAACCAGCAGGGCCGAGAGTTGCTTGTTGCGGATGATTTGCTTGAGATCGAGGGCCTGCCAGCGTTTTTTACGACTCAGGGCCTCGTATCGTTTGCTGTCCAGTTCGATGCAGACCAGGTCTGGATGTTCATTTTCGATCAGTTCACGAACAAGATCGGCTGATTCGCGCGAGATATGCGCGGTCCCGGCCAGCAGGATAGTTTTCTCACCGTGCTGAATGATGTGCACATCTGGACCGTAATCCCGTGATGGAAAGGGTTGTTCTTGATTCATCATTGTCTGGCACCTGATGGTTGTGGTGCACTATTTCCTCATGAGTTCGGTCTTCAATGTGTCAGGACGATGACGGCAGGCGTGAAGGTCTCTGGATGATTTGAGGGACGTGTTTGTATTTTGGGTAATGATCGGTTGGGATGTTGGCTGACCGATATACCACAATTTAATATAATGGCAATGAATGGGTGGATTGTAAAGAGGTGCGGAACTAATAATGTGTCAATAATATGGCTGGCTCTATGATATTGCGTGTGAGTGGCGGGTGTGGGGTACGATAAAGGGTTGAGTGTTGGAGCAATGAGTAAGCTGGTTCAACGTAAGGATGTCAGCTTGCTGGTTAGACTTTTCTTAATTTGAGCCGTATTCCGGGATGGATGGAGTTTGAGCTCATGTTGTTGAGCGCCTTGATTTGGGAGGGGGAGGTGTTGAATCGCTGCGCAATCGCCCAGAGTGAATCTCCCTGTTGGACCAGGTACCAGTGATACTTGGGAGGGGGAAATAGAATTGTATCGATTTTCTTTTTCTTCTGTTCGGCGATGATGGTCGGCAGTTTTTGCTTCGTTGGGCTCTCCACGTAAGATTCGGCAGCGTTTACCCGGTTTCTTTTGATATTGTAGGCATATTTTTTGGAGGGACTGCTCAGTGTGGGGATGACCTTGTCGGCTGTAATGGCTGGCGCTACGGAGGAGATTTGCTGATCCATGTACAGGCCTATGTGCTGGCCGGCACGGATGGTCTTGTTGCTGATTGATTTGTTCCAGGCATAGATGAGATGCGGAGGGACATCGTAGTCTCGTGCGATTGAGTTAATTGTTTCGCCGCGTTTAATCTGGTGAATGTGTCTTTGCTGGCGACGTATATTCTTGTCCGCTGCCTGGTTGGCGGGCTGAAGGCTGTAGTCGATTGTGCGCACAGGGATGCGCAGACGCTGACCAACAAAGAGCTGATGGGATTTGATTTGATTGGCCTTGCAGAGAGTAGCCTGTGAGACTCGATAGCGGGTGCTGATATCGGCCAGGCGGTCTTTGCTTGTCACGATATGCTTTTGATATTTGGTGGTGACGACGGTATGCAGGCGGGGCAGGTTGCGTTTTGCAGTGTCAGAGGATCCTGCCGGGATATTGAGCAGGTATTCGGAACGGTTGGTGGGAATTTTGTCACTCAGCAGCTCAGGATTAAGCTGTGCCAGTTGTTTGCGTGAGCTCCCGCTGATCAGGCCTGCGGCAGTCAGGTCAAATCCAGGTCCAACCTCAATCGTGTCGTAATGGAGCGGGGACTCTCTTTGGGTGTCGGTGAAACCGTATTTATGCGGATCACGGGCAATGATGATCGCGGCTATCAGCTTGGGGACGTAGCGTTTGGTTTCCAGTGCCAGATAATCATGGCGGGCCAGATCCCAGAAGGTTTGTGCCCGGTATTTTTTTAAACCGCGCTGTATTTTACCAGGTCCCCCGTTGTAGGCGGCCACAGCCAGGTGCCAGTCGCCGAACTGTTGGTGCAGATCATTGAGGTAGCGGATTGCCGATTGGGTTGCCTTTACCGGGTCCTGGCGTTCATCTACGTATTGATCAATCGTCAGGTCATACCCTCGGCCCGTATTCTTGACAAACTGCCAGAGGCCAACTGCTCCAGCTGATGAACAGGCCCGATCATTGTAGCCGCTCTCGATCATGGCTAGGTAGGCCAAATCCTGAGGGAGGCCATTCTTGCGCAGTTCATTACGAATCAGAGGGAGATATTTTCCCGACCGCTCCAGCCAGATCGCAAAGGATCTACGTTGTTTAGTCTGGAAAATATCGAGGTACATGCGTACCTGATTGTTGATCATAACTGGGAAAACACTTTGGGGGAGGTGTTGGCCCACGGAGTCAGATTCTCCCCAGGAGCCACTCTGTCTGAGGGCTTCAAGCTCGTCTGAGAGATAGTATTCCGGGTTGTATGGGTCATTGGTGATGGGGGCTCCGGGGTGGTTGCCTAAACGGGGCCCACCGCAAGCGCTCAGGAGGAGCAGGGAGATGATAAGTATGAGCCTGAGGTTGAGTTGCAGCATGACTTGTTTCTTTTTGATGAGTGCGAAGGGGATGGAAATATCTACATTTTCCTGATAGATCAGTATTGTACTCTGAACATGAACACAGTAAATTCTATTATGTGATTTTCAGAAGAGCAATTTCTGGGGATTTCCATGTTAAAGCATGTGCAAGTGTTTCAGTAACTTTCCATTTCATCATTTGCTTTTTATGTTCAAAGGGAAAATCATGATAATATGAAAGTTAGACGTATATTTATACGTTATTACATCGAACGATGTTGCCAATCTGTCCCAGATACTACTAGTTAAACCGTAACTTGTTTGCAATTGCAATCAAAAAGGCCCTGTCCGGCTGCTCACTTGAACTGGAATCTGGAGAGATGGTGGGTGAAGTGTGACTAATTATAGTTGTGTGTATTTTTTGAGTCAATGTTTCGTAAAATAATTTATTTTCTTTTTTTTCTGGCGATTGCAGTGGCCGGCGGTGTGGCTGGTGGAGTGTATTGGCTGGTGGTGATTAATCCTGGTGAGGAGATTAAACAGGAGAATATTACTGCAATCCTCGGTAAAGAAAGTCCTGTTTATTACAGTGATGGAGAGACGCGTCTCGGAGTTTTTTTTGATGATGCCCACCGTCAGTATGTGGCTTTTTCTGAGATTCCCACGGATTTTGTCAATGCCCTGGTCGCCTCTGAAGATAATCAGTTTTTTGAGCATTATGGTTTTGATCCGGCAGGTATTGCTCGGGCTGTAATAAAGAATTATCAGGCCGGACGGGTTGTGCAAGGTGGGAGTACACTGACTCAACAGACAGCAAAAAATTTATTTAAACGCAGTAGTCGTTCGTACCAGGCAAAGCTTAAGGAGCTTCTCTATGCCCTGCGTCTGGAATACCACTATCCCAAGGAAAAGATTTTTGAGTTTTATGCGAATCAGTTTTATGTCAGTGGTAATGGGCATGGTCTGGGAGTTGCGGCACGCTATTATTTTGATAAAGCCCCTGGAGATTTGACCCTGCTGGAATCGGCTTTTATTGCTGGAAGCGTCAAGCGACCTAATTACTATAATCCATTCATCAAAAAAACAGATGACGCTGCTCTCCTGGCTCGGGAACGGGCTAATGCCCGTGCGCGTTATGTACTGCGGAGGATGCGTGATCTGGACATGATTACAGTGGAAGAAGAAGCAGAGCTGAATAATCATGAGATTGAGTTTAATAAGGGAAAAATGGGTTTTGCTCTTGATTATGTGATGGAGATGGTCACCAAAGCGGTATCCGAGCCCGAAGTGGTGGACGCATTGGAGGAGCAGGGAATCAGTAATCTTTCGACTTCCGGAGCCCGGGTTATTACAACTGTCGATGCAGGTTTGCAAAGAAAGACATTGTACTCTTTACGCCGCGAATTATCGCGTCTTGACGTACGATTACGTGGTTATAGCGCCCAACAGGTGCAGGAAGAACTTCAGGCAACCGATTACCGCGGTGACAGTCAACTGATTGAAGGTGCCTTTCTTTTTGGTACCTTGGTTGAGGCACCTTCCAGTGAAGAAGGAGAGGGGGATTCGCTGCGGATTGGTGTAGATCTGGGGCGCACACTCGGTGTTGGAATTATTGATGGGCCGGGTATTGAACGACTGGGCCTTGCCTATGCCCGCTGGCAGCGCAATCGTTGGAGTGAGTCTACCGACAAGGACAGGAAAGCCCTGACGGCTCAACTCCGCTTGGGGGACCGTGTTTGGGTCAGTGTTCGTGCTATTGATGATCATAGTCGTATTCTTCTGGATCTTGAAAAATTTCCAACGCTCCAGGGTGGAGCCCTGATTCTTCAAGATGGCACGATCAAGGCCATGGCTGGTGGATCTGAAAACCGTTTTTTTAATCGTGCCATTGATGCTCGGCGAACCATGGGGTCGGCTTTTAAGCCTTTTGTTTATGCTGCGGCTCTGCAGCTCGGTTGGAGCCCCACTGATCTGCTCAGCAATGGACGTGATATCTTTGTCTTTCAGGGCCAGCCTTATTTTCCCCGACCTGATCATGTGAGCAAGAATGATGAAGTTTCATTGAGTTGGGCTGGGGTTCATTCAGAAAATCTGGCGTCTATCTGGCTTCTTTATCACATGGCTGATCACTTAAGCCTGGATCGCTTTTATGAGGTAGCTGACCATGTTGGACTGGCCCCTCGTCAGCTGGGGGGGGAAGTAGAGTCGTATCGTTCATTCCGTTCTCGGGTGAGGGATCGGCACGGAATTGTTGTCAATCGCGATCTGTTGAGACAGGCTGCATTTGAACGGGCAGTCTTGAGCTTGGAACCTGATTTCATGTTTGAGGGACTTTTTTCAGAATATGCTGCACTGCGGACGCTTCATTATGGTCTTGGTTTTGCAAAGTTTTCTGAAGAGATTCATGAGAGGCTCTTGAAGGACGAGTTTCTTGATGCAGATTCTGATGACAAGCTTACCGCTAAAGAGCTCACTGAGCTTAATTTCCAGAAAGGAATCTTAGCAGTCAATTACATGGATCTCATGAAACTACAGGAAGAACTGATTGATCTTCGAAGAGGTGTTGAGGATCCGATGCAGCTTTTTTATGATCCCTCTGACAACTATGACCCGTTTGAGCAGAAGATTATGGCACAGCTCTATTATGATTCTCTGCGAGAGCGATACACCTATGTGAGGCTGGAAGAGCCTGATGAGCATATGTGGAGGGTTGATTTTGATGCCCTGCGCCTTCTTGTTCTGCAGATGAACTCTCAGGAGCAGGAGCTTTTCTGGTCCAGTGTCTCGGTGGGATCTCTCCTATCCTCATCTGCTCTTGATATGGTGCACAGCCAGGTGGAACTTGAATATAATCGTCTGCAGGAATTACCGGCCTATAGTATGGAGGTCTTGTCGGCTATCAGTGATTTTCGCGTGTTAGTGAGTCTTCGTTATCTTATTGCATTTGCCCGGGAGATGGGGATAGAGAGTCAGCTTGAACCGGTTCTTTCTTTTCCTCTGGGCTCCAACGTGGTTACCCTGATAGAGATGGTGCGGATGTATGAAGGACTGGTGACCGGTAAAGTCACTTTGTTTGGTGCCGAAGATTCTGGGAGTGGTGATGTGTTGGCCGTGATCGACAGGATTGAAAGTGATAAGGGGGAAATTTTATATCGCCCTCAACGCAGGGTTCGAAGGCCTGTTGCGCAAGAGACTGCCTTGGAGGTTGGTCATCTTCTGGAGAATGTCGTGAAATTTGGTACGGGACGCTATGCTAATCGTGAGGTTCGGTTGACGGAACTTGGCGATGGTTTGTTTAGGGAGCTGAACCAGGCCTTTCCTTTATTGGGAAAAACAGGGACTGCTAATCGATATACAAATTCAACGTTCCTGGGTTATCTTCCGGGACTAAGTATTGATGGCCGGAGCCTGGTTCAGGCAGACGGGTATGGCGTTGGTGTCTATGTCGGTTATGATGATAACAGTCCAATGGTGCGAAATAATACCCGGATAGCGGGATCATCTGGAGCACTGCCCACATGGACCGCGATGGTCAAGGGATTGCTTGCTGAAGAGGATTATGGTGGCCGTCTGGATTCTGTTGATCTCAGTTTTAATGGTTTAATTATTGATCGGCCATCATTGGGACAGATGAACCTGGCCGTGTCTGCTGAACAAGGGGGACGATTGATCGAGCCTGCGTATGATGTGGATCAATATCGTCGACATCAGTCAACAGTTATGGCTGTTGGTCGCTTGAGTGGAGGTGGTCGGTTTGTTCCTGCTCGACAGTTTCGACCATTTTGGCACGAGAGTCGTGATTTGGTTGAAGAGAATATACCTGTTCATTAGTATGGGTATGATTTACTGCTTTGTCAGCTAGTTATAACATGCCTGCAAATCTCCAAATTATATAATGTACCTGACATGTTGATTGATTTTTTAGTCAATCAACATGTTATAGAATTCAGTGAGTTCGGAATCAGAATTATGAAAGTGGCTGCTTCCTGAGACCCACAATCAATTCTCTGGAAAATGAATAAAGACCAATGATTCTGTACATTATGAACTGCTGGAATAAAGGATACCCGAGGAAAAATTTGTCTATGAATGTCAAGCGATTATTAATTACCTGTCTTGCTGTTGATTGTTTGTTGTTGAGTGCCTGTGTACCTGGCAAGCAGCAACTGGTGCTTTCCGATTCTGCAGTAGCGCCGCCACGTTCCGTTGTCGTTCAACCGACCTTGGACGAGGCTGGCAAGACGTCAGCTGATCAGAAATTCAAAGCTATGGCGCTGGGTTTTGCCAATAGTCGTATAGAAGAATACCTCCTCAAACAGGAACGATGGAAAGAGCTTGATGGCCAAAGAGGACTGACAAGGTTAGATTCAGAACAATCTGCCGAGATGATTGAGTGCTTTCATGAAATGCACAAGATTATAGGAGGATATAGTCAGTTGCGTGGTGGTGAAATGGAGGGAGTATTGCAGGCAGGGCCTGGCTTTGGTAGTGAAACGATTTTTGTTTTACAACAAGCTGACATCGATTTTGTCGAAGGTCGCTGCGGTGCACTGTTAACAGATGAATGGGGTGGGGGAGCCATAGGAGCGCCAGAGGGAGCAGGGGAGATTCAACAGGCAGAAAATTTAATGGCGGAGCGTTTCGCAGCAGACGATTTTACTGGTGTGATTTCAGCCTGGCAGCAGGTGCAAGAATCCATGCGCAGTCAGCTGTCAGTGAGCAGCCGGCTGCAATATGTGCAGGCCTTGATTGATCTACGCTACCATCAAGTAGCCATTCCTGTCCTTGACCAGCTTCTTTCGGAGTTTGGAATCCCCGATCACCCTGAGCTGGATGCACTGGCTTTGGGTACAGCGCTGGGTGACCTGTATCTGGTAACCGGTGATTATAAACTGGCTGAGAAGCAGTACGGAAACCTCCTGCAATTGGTTGACCAGGCTAATTTAAAGAAAGACTGGGCAAACCGTCAGTTGGCTTTATTGGCGGTTGGTCAGAGAGGTGGTCTTGAGCTGCGCGAATATGGAGCTTTACTGGCAGACTATTTGAGTTTTAATCCTACCCGTGATGGGTATAAACTCGTTTGGGCAGCGAATGCCTTTTTAAAAAAATATCCTTATTCACCTGTAAAAGGCAATGTTGAGAGGATCAGAATTGATGCTCAAAATCATGCAGACCAGTGGCTTTCAGGATATATGCAGGAAGTTGAGACCCTCACCCAGGAAAAGCGTTTTCAGGATAGTAGTGAAAAATTAGCTACGGTCACGCCTGAAATTATAGATGAAACGACCAGGCTACAGATCCAGCAAAAACTGGAGGCCTTAAAAGAGGCTGAAAAACTTGAACAGGAGCAACAAGTTTTAGCCCGACAGCAGGTATTGCAAGAGCAATGGGATGAGAGTGTACGGATACTGGAGAGTGGTGCGTATGATGAAGCCATTCAGATGTTTACCCAACTTCTGGAAACTGATCTGGGTGAACAGGCTCGCAGTAAAATAAAGGATGTCGCTCTTTCGGCGGCCAAAGATGATCGGCGAAAGGCTGCAGATCTTTTTATTCGATCAACTCGAGCCGCTGATCTGGAGACAAGAAAGCAGCTCCTGCTTGAGTCGCGCCGGTATCTTCTTGGGATTCTGGAGAAGTATCCGGATGTTGATATTGTTGATAAGGTGATGGGAAATATTCAGCGGGTTGAAAAAGATTTACATGCCATTGATCCTGTTCTCCTTCGATCGCCCGAAGCTGCGACTCAATCTGGTATTATTGAGTAGCTCTTTCTGTTCTGTATGTCTGTCGTTAATCGTTATTACAAGGGAATTCAAGACTGATGAACCTTTGAAATTTGTTATGACAGATGTTTGATTCGATCTTGCGACATGCACAAAAAAAAGCCCCGGAGGAAATGAATCCTCAGGGGCTTTTTTATATAAAAAGAATCGGCGGCGACCTACTCTCCCACACAGTTGCCCGTGCAGTACCATCGGCGCTGAAG
>JACKQG010001736.1_pt1 | contig 29508 bp, 30 predicted proteins | sample 8237621 | NCBI WGS metagenome assembly JACKQG01 (sample SAMN15677084, study PRJNA649215) | marine metagenome | biome: marine; feature: Black Sea; material: saline water; isolation source: suspended particulate matter (SPM) from the Black Sea western gyre | collected 2013-06-09/2013-06-10 | depth... | reverse complement strand
GCTGAAAATGATTCACTCCCCTAACACCTTAGAATTATGAAAAAATACTGTGAATATTATTACGAACGAATTGATGTAGAAAAACTCAAACCAATATTCGACGATATCATCACAAAGTTTGAATCAGCAAAAAATGTTGATAAACAAAATGAATTGATTCGAGAAGTAAACCAAATATTTTCGACATCATCGACTTACAGGTCAATCGCACATTTGAACTTTTCACGCGATACCGAAAGTTCTGAAACAAAAGAAGAAAATGAATACTACGACGGCATTACACCGGCATTATCGGAATTAAGCACGCGATTTGCAAAAATCGTTGTCAGCTCAAAATTCAGAAAAGAGCTAGAAGAAAAATGGGAGAGCCAGTATTTCAATCTGATGGAAATGGAGTTAAAATCCTTTAATCCGAAGATAAAAGAACTGCTTCTGAAAGAATCCAAATTAGAGAATGAATACACAGCTCTATTGGCAAGCGCAAAGATTGAATTCCAAGGCGAAACGTACAATTTAACTGGTTTAGCTCCGTTTCATACTGATTTAGACCGCAACACGAGAAAATCGTCCTATGAAGCTCGTTTCAGCTTTTTTGAAGAGAATGCGGAAAAGCTGGATGATCTTTACGATCGGCTGGTGAAGTTGCGGCATAAAATGGCATTGGAATTGGGATATGAAAATTATATTCCACTTGGATATATGAAGATGTCCCGCAGTGACTATAATGCTGAAGATGTTTCAAATTATCGGAAACAGATTGTGAAATATGTTGTTCCGCTTGCTCAAAAACTTTACGACCAGCGTAAGGAGATATTGGGGTTGGATAAATTGTATTTTTATGACGGCATTAATTATCCGGAAGGGAACCCGAAGCCGAAAGGGACTCCGGAGGAATTGGTAAAATCTGCTCAGGAGATGTATCATGAATTATCCTCTGAAACTGGTGATTTCTTTGATAAAATGGTAAAAGAAGATCTCTTGGATCTGGTGAACAGAAAAGGCAAAGCCGGCGGCGGTTTTTGTACCAGCTTCCCGGATTATGAACGCCCATATATCTTTGCAAATTTTAACGGAACGGATCACGATGTAACGGTATTAACGCACGAAGCCGGACACGCATTTCAGAGTTATCTAAGCCGTAAGCAGCCCTTAATCAAATATCTGTGGCCGACGATGGAATCTGCAGAAATCCACTCGATGAGTATGGAGTTTATCACGTGGCCGTGGATGGAGAAATTCTTTGGCAATGAAGCAGGTCGATTTCGTTATATGCACATGGTAAATTCCATCTTGTTTTTACCATACGGTGCCTGCGTGGATCATTTTCAACATTGGGTGTACGAAAATCCTGAAGCGACGCCGAAGGAAAGGAAGGAAAAATGGTCTGAGCTGGAAAAGATATACTTACCAAACAGAGATTATGATGATTTGGACTTTCCTAAATCCGGCGGGATATGGCAGGGCCAGCTTCATATCTACCAAATGCCGTTCTACTACATAGATTATACATTGGCACAAGTGTGTGCGCTGCAGTTTTGGGCAAAATTTGAACATAATAAAGAAACTGCCTGGAAGGATTACATGAATTTGTGTCAGGCAGGAGGGAGCATGCCTTTTACTAAGTTGGTAGAGCTTGCAGGATTAAAATCACCATTTGACGAGGGTGTTTTAAACAAAGTAGTATCAGATATCGAACGCTGGCTAAGTTCGATAGATAAAAAGTCTCTTTGATATGAAGCACGGATGGATAGCGTGGTTTATGGTTGCATGCGCTCTATTTGCAGAAAAGCCATACGATAAATTGAAGATTAACGTATTGGATGTTCATTACAGAATGGTGAATGACCCTGTATATTTTCAAAACCTTCCGCGTTCGGGGAGGATGAAAGCGGTGGCTGATCGTTGCGACACATTATATGATGTGCTGATAAACAAAGAAAACGATGTGGAGAAAATAGGTCAAAATGTTAAACGGCTAAATAAATCGATAGGCCGGTTAAATCATCTCAAAACCCATCGTCCAATCAAAAGTAGAAAGAGTAAATATATTACAAAGAATTATTTTCGTCTGTAAGTGGGTCGGGAGAAATATTAAGCTCATGAAAGATAGTTTTTGCAATCTCTTCGGCGATTTCATCTCCGTTTAAACCGTCTTTCTTTAGGGTGCCCCAAGTTGTCTCCAGCAGATTGAGATCTTCTTCATTGGAGAATAATTCATCCAAAACGGCGATGGGCACTGCAAAGTCTCTCAAGCGCTGATACATATTTAAGTACTGAATTTCCATAGTCAAAGTTACGGAGAAAAATAATTTTGTGTAATTGTGAAGAAATAATATTATTGTGTAAATTCGCCGGCTTTTTGGAAGCTTTTCGCAAAGATATTCTAAAAAAATGGCGTTGTACCCAAGCGGTCTAAGGGGACGGTCTGCAAAATCGTTATTCACCGGTTCGAATCCGGTCAACGCCTCATTTTTAATTAGGATTTACAAAGTGTAAATTAAGAATTATTCATAATTCGTAATGGTTGATTCCTAATTGATAATGCCCGGGTGGTGAAATTGGTAGACACAAGGGACTTAAAATCCCTCGAAGGTATACTTCGTGCCGGTTCGAGTCCGGCCCCGGGTACACATGGTTTTACGACGAGAAAGATATTACCTTCCCCTTTCTGTTGTGAAACCATGTTTTGTTTATAAGCTAATAGAAGTTATGCAATGAAATAATCAGGAGGAGGAGTGGAAAACCAGAAAGGAATATCAATGAGTTTTTGCACCGTAGTCAACTGTATGGACGGCCGTGTACAGGAGTCCGTCAATCAATACTTAAGAAGAAGATTTGAAGTAAATTATGTCGATGTAGTTACAGAACCCGGACCGAATAAAATTCTGAGTGAGGTTACGCCGATTCATCTTGTACAATCTATCTTAAATAGAATTACAGTATCGGTAGAGAAACATGGCTCAAAAAGCATCACGATTGCAGGGCATGAGGATTGTGCAGGAAATCCGGCAGAGAAAGAACAACAAATAACACACTTGAATAATGCACGGAATTATCTGCAAAAACAATTTTCTGATGTAGAAATCTTGGCGATATGGGTGGAGCTATCCGGAGAAATTATGGAAGTCTGAATTAATGGACAATGCACCAGAAACCAGAAATCATTATCCCCTTTTGTCTCCAGTCTCCTTTTCTTCATACTCCCGTTCTCCGTTTGTGGCATTAGATAATGTCAGTAATACTATAAAATTATGCATATAATTAATAAATAAAAGCATGGTATTGTTCTGAAGAATACAGTAAATTTGTAACTAACTATTTTACCCAAACAATAAAAGAGGAAAACAAATGAATAAACTGAGGAAAAAAGCACAAGAAGGATTTACGCTAGTTGAGATTTTGATTGTAGTTGTGATTATCGGAATTTTAGCCAGTGTTGCCATTCCAACATATTTGGATTACGTAAAAAGGAGCTATGCCGCCGATGCGAATGTGCAACTGAAAAATATTGTTGAAAATGCAGAAATTTATCTTCAGGAGAACGGTTCACCACCTTCTGATATCCAAACGATGCAGGATGAAGGTTATTTAAATCTGAAAACATCGACATTAAATAAGTGGTCTTTTGAATTGGATTTGACAGAATCTGACGGCCTTATGACCGGAACGATTACTGCTACGAGTTTGTCCGGAATGAAAGGCGGTGAAGGGCACATGGTTTCTTACGATCTTGAATCCGGAGAATTCACCGGTTACGGTCAGCGTAAAAGTCAGTAATTTATGACGCTATCTATACATGATCTTCTGCGCTATGCATTAGATTCAAATGCATCTGATCTACACCTAAGTGTGGGGTCAGTTCCGATGATACGTATACACGGGGAGATGAAAAAACTTAAATTACCCCGGATGGAAATGGACACCATGATTGCAATTCGTGATGACGTCCTCAATGAGAATCAGAGAGTGATGTTTCGGGAAAAACTTGAGATTGACTTTTCCACTAAATTAGAGGGAAGAGGTCGGTTTAGAGTCAATTACTTCCATCAGATAAATGGGCTTTCAGCGGTGTTTCGGGCGATTCCATCTACAATATTGAGTGCAGAAGAGCTCCAGCTTCCGCCGATTATCAACCAGCTTGCCATGAAAGACAAGGGACTGATTCTACTAACCGGTCCAACAGGATGTGGGAAATCGACGACACTGGCAGCGATGATTGATTATGTAAACGAACAAAAAAGTTGTCATATAATTACGATAGAAGATCCGGTAGAATATTACCATGAATCAAACAATTCCTTAATTAACCAGAGGGAACTGGGCCAATCCACTCACAGTTTTTCCAATGCACTACGGTCGGCTCTGCGTGAAGATCCTGACGTCATTCTGGTTGGGGAAATGCGGGATTTAGAGACCATTCAATTAGCACTTACCGCTGCGGAAACGGGTCATTTGGTTTTGTCCACACTTCATACATCCAGCGCCGTGAAAACTATTGATCGTATTATTGATGTTTTTCCTGCCTCGCAGAAGGGGCAAATACGATCCATGCTGTCGGAAAGTCTCGAAGCTGTCATTGCACAAAAGCTTCTACCGACCAGAGATAAAGACGGACGCGTCCCTGCAAGTGAAATTATGACGGCAAATTCCGCTGTGAAAAATTTGATTCGTGAAGATAAAATTTATCAAATACCCTCTCTGATTCAATCAGGAAGTCAGGAAGGGATGCAAAGTCTTGATCAGGATTTACAGCGACTGTTGCAGCAGGGAGTAATATCAAGACAAGATGCCATGTACATTGCGGATAAACCGGAGTTATTCGAAAAAGGCATTTTTTAAGTGAAACGAATCCGTCAATCACAATCAGGATATACGTTGGTCGAAGCGGTTGTCGGTGTGATGATTATTGCCTTAGCTGCCAGCGCGATTATGTTGGGTGTGTCTAAAGCCAGATCAAGCTTGAATTCCATTCGTTTGAGAGAAAGAGCCTACGAGGAATTAAAGATATATACGGACTACTGGAAAAGTATGGCGGCCGCTGGAAAAATCAGCCCAACTAACTCTAGTAATGCAAATGGTGAAAGAGTTGTACTCAAACAAGATATCGATGGTAATACAGTCGTTGAAGGACGATTATTTCGGAAAATCGTTCGTGGAAATGATTCAGGTGAATTTTCAGTTTATTACAAGCTGAAAACGTGGGTTAAGTGGAAGGATAATGTGTATGGTCATCGTGAACAGAAAATACTTGAGTTTAATACGAAACAATTGAAATTTAATCTCTAAAAATGAAAAATATTCCATCCATAAAATCAGAGGGATTCACTTTAGTAGAATTAATAGCGACAATGGTCATTTTTACTACGGTATTAACCGGGATGATTTATGTGTTTGCTGAGACAAATATCCATTTCACTCGCGAGTTTAAGAGAAGTGAAGTGATGGCGTATGGGAATAGAGTATTGGATGATATGGCTTATTCATTGAAAGTTTCAAAGGGTGTGACATACGGAACATACGGAAATTTTCAGAAAGTGATTATTGACCTTGGTGGAAATAATCGCGTAACATATACAATCAACAGGGAAGAAGGGTTATTAAAAAACGGCAGGTCTTTGGGCTATTTCAGGACGAAACACCCAAATGGAAATACCCTTGTTGAGATTGCCGGGTTTTCATGCGGTTCTCCGACGGAGTGGTCTTTTTTTACAGATCCGAAAGTGCGAAGTGCAACATACAACGTACGATTTACTTTAAATTTATTGGATGAAACTAACGAAAACACCATTTTGGAAAAACTTTATTTTGAACGTGAAGTGTTTTCTCCCACACTGTATAAAAAAGTCAGGCTGTCATCGTGAATAAAACATTCTCAAAAGGATTTATTCTTCCGGTTGCGATTGTGTTTTCATTGGTTGGGCTGGGAGTTGTCTTATCCTATATTAATAAAGCTTTCAATGAAAAATGGCGTGTAGATGTCCGAATTGCGACCACCAAAGCCTCATACAATGCTGAAACCGGTTTTGTTGAGAAGGCATATGGAGAGATCATGAAACAGGATTTTGAGGATTCGCTAATTGTTTATGACGATGAGTATACAATCCCCGGTATGGGTTCTTACACGGATGTGATCCTCCGTCAGAGTGTGAATGATAAAAATCGAATGATTCGGTCGAGCTCAAGTACCGGGCTGGCTACCGTAAAAAATATTTTAGGAAAAGAAATCGTTATTAAGGAACATTTTTATTTGCAGTTTAATCCCATTTCCTCTTTGGCTAAATACATGTATCTCACGGATGACGAAAAGGCTGGGGGAGCTCCGTTCGTTTTCAATGGTGTTAACCGGAGGGAAGTCACGTTTGGTTCGGGAGATGTTTTAGGTGGAGGTAATATTCAAACAAATGGAAAGTTTGTCATGAGTGATTATGGCTGCCCCACGTTTGAAAATACCGTTTGGCTGACAAAAGATAGTCAGGGGGAGGTCGATTATCCCGACATGGGAGGCTGCAATGAAAACCAGGTTTTTCAAGGGGATCCACCATTAGATACTTTAGGGGCTGTTTGTTTGCCGCCGCCTGGCTATGAGCGAATGAAAACCTTTGCAGATTATGAGTTTGATGCCACCGTAAAACTTAATTGGTCTGCCGGATCAGCGAACAGAGATACATTAATAATGACAGAAATTATTTTTTTTCCGGATGAGCATTTTTCAGTGAATCAATGGTACTATTTAATGCCGCCTCACTTAAATATCTATGCTACGAATGTAGCTAATCCGACTGCGCAGCATCTTGAAGGCTATAATCCTTTTGGCGGAGGATGTAATCCTTCAGATGATCTTCGCACCTGTGATGTTTACGAAGAAGGAATGAATAACCACCATGCGAAAAATGTAAATTCTGGCGTAGAAAGTTTGATGAATCCCACCATACGCGGCACACATGGTTTTCATCATTTCGATTTTGAGCCCACTGCAACGAATATCGTTCCCGGTTATCCGATTGACATTTATACGACAGACCCTACCGTCATTTACGTGAAAGGGGGTCCGGTAAGAGTCAAGGGTACGTATAATGGTCAATTCACTATTGTTACAGATGAATATACCCCATATCGCCGTCATGCCTGGCCATCAAATAATTCCGCCCCTCTTGACACCGTTTGGTGTAATATTTGGATTACAGATAATATTAAAAAAGCAGATTCTCCGCCAAATGGAGATTTGAGTAATTATCAACCGGATGAAGATTGTATCGGTGGCTCTGACAATATTATGGGGCTCGTTTCCGGGGCAAATGTGTATGTAGCTAATACGTTAGCAAATGGAGCTGGAAATAATTCTTATGGTCATGTCATTATCCATGCACACATTATTGCATTTAATGAATCTTTTGCCATGCATTATTGGCAAAATACATTAGGGTTTGGCTTTTCCGATCCACCTTACGGCGATGGACGGGGTCCAACTTATTTTGGGGGAACAACAGGGAACTCTGATATTCGGGGCGATGTCAAACTATGGGGAGGAATTGTACAAAAATACCGTGGTTATTTGAAGAGAAACTTACCCGGTCCTTATGATGTATTCCCGGGAGTTGGTATGGATAAAGATTACAATTACGATAATAATTTGAAATGTATAGATCCTCCTTTATATCCTGAGGATTTGGATTGTAGTGGAGATAGTGAACATGGTGAATTTGACATTACAATCGATCTCTATCATGTGAAGCCTTAATGATATTAACACAATAGATAAGAATATAGAAAAACAGAAAGAAGAATAAATGAATATAGGGATAGATATCGGATATTATAGTGTGAAAATTGTTCAAATGGAAAAAACCTCTTCGGGGTATGTTGTGCATAAAGTCGGTTCCAAGCAAGTGCATAAAGATTTGAACAAATTTGACCCGGAGAAAGTTTCTAAGTCCCAATGGATAGCCGTGATACAGGATTTATGCAAAGAGCTAAAAATAAATCCAAAAAAGTTCAAGAATGCCGTTTCTTCACTCTCCGGTTCTCATATCAGTATTAAACAAGTTTCCACATTGGAAATGTCTACAGATGAACTGGCTGCATCCTTGGAATTTGAAGCAAAAAAGCATATTCCGCTTGATGGGACTGAGGCGGTTTTGGACTTTCATGTTTTAGGGCACGATTCGAAAGAATTGGATAAAATCAATGTTCTTTTGGTTGCCACCACCAAAAATCTGGTTCATCAACATAATGAGATTATGAAGGATTCAGGGTTTATCCATAGTGTTTTTGATGCAGATCCGATTGCCTTGATAAACAGTTATCTGGCGAATATGGAGCAGCCCAAAGACGGAGTAGATGTTTTATTAAATATCGGGAATCAAAGTACATCCGTTGTGGTGTGGGGGAAAAACCAACGGTTCTTTTTTAGAGAGCTCAATTACGGTGGACATCATTTTACCCGTTCAATTATGAGGAGGAATGATATTGACTATTCATCGGCAGAAATATTGAAAAAAGAAAACGGGATAGCTGCAATACATAAAGACGAGATCAGCGAGAATAAAACTGAAGATGCTTTCAGTATTCAGGTTGCCGAAAAAACCGTATGCACACAATTCGTAGATGAGCTCCGTAAAACGCTGCGCTATTATGTGAAAACAAGTAATCAGGCATATTTTAATAAAATGTATATCACCGGAGGTTCCGCAATATTTTCCGGGTTGAAAGAGTATATTGCCGAAAATTTGAATGTAGAGATCGAAATATTGGATCCACTCAAAAGAATGAAGAAAACAGCAGAAATTGAAAATCCATCACAATATGCTATTGCGGTAGGACTGGCATTGCGCGGTTTAGAGAAAACATAAGTATTTTTGTATCTGCCTTGCGGAAATCAGACTAAATAAAGTAACACTACTATCATAATGAATAAAAATTTCATCCTCATAAATCTTAATCAAACCGTCAGTAAGGCTCAGTTGGTTGAACAAAAAGCAGAGAGAAGCCGCTGGGCTCTTTTCGGATTCGTCGTCATTATCTTTTTAGGTTTGACGGCATCTTCTTATACAATTAACAAAGACATTCATGAACTCAGAGATGCCCGAGTTGCAACCATCGAAAAGATAAAACAAGATACCAAAGCTCTCCATAAAGAGGGACAAATTGATATTTCTAAGAAAAATATTCTACAGCTCTCGAAACTTGAATCCGGGCAAATACTATGGTCACCTAAACTGCAAGCCCTTGCAAAGATCACACCGGATGATATGGCTGTGACGGAATTGGAATACAAAAACGAGAGGTTGATTATCTCTGCGATTTCAAAATTGCACCCGGGAGAAAAAGAGTTTAGTGTGATTGATAATTTTATCCAATTATTGAAAAATAATTCTGAGTTCGCAGATGATTTTAAAACTATCACATTTTTGAATTCAGAACGGGTTCGATCCAAAGGTCAGGAGATGCTGGCATTTAGAGTGATTGCCCAGTCAAATAAGAAAAAGATACGAAGGAAATAAGAACTACGATGAAACGAAACATAATATATTTTGGTGTTTTGATTGTCTTTGTCTCTCTACAATGGATAGGAAAAACATTCTATTATGATGCTCTTCCTGAAGAAATCATGGACCTTGAGGACGATCAAAGAGTTGTGAATGAGAAATTTATCACAGCCCAAATTCTTTCACAAAGTCGTCATCGTGTATACAAAGTATTTGAGCACAACTTGGCATTGAAAACAGACGACGAAAAAAGTCAAACTGCATCCATGCCATTTTTAAATAATCTGACGGATATCATGAATGATCTTGACATTAAAGTCCTAGAGTTAAAACCGAAGACAAAAGAAAAACAGGGTAATACTATTTTGGTTCCGTATGAGTTATTGTTTGAATGTCCTTATGAAAATTTTGGAAAATTCGTTACGGAATTAGAACGAAATAACCGATTAATCAATATTGAAGAATTTTATGTTGATAATGGATTGGATCGCCTAACCACGATGACGAATGTGAATCAACTGATGAATCTAAGAGTCAAGATGAAAATATCAGTTATTACCTTAAAGAAAGCACGAAGCTGAGCACATGAATTTACGATTAAAGTTTTTTTGGAATCTCCTTACGGTCTTGTCTGTGATATTTATACTATACACAGGAATTCAACTTTATCGAATGTATCAAGAAAAAACAGACCTTTGGGATCGGTTTAACTCTGAAGAGACTGGAACCGATAAAGCATTTCAGGATCAGGTTGCAACATTAGAATCCAATTTGGAGTTGCGAGAAAAGACACGTTTTAAGATTGATGTAATCCCTACAAATTTAGGAAATGTCGTGGCATTTGAAGGGTCGGATTTTAGGTTCTCACATCAAAGCCGGAGAATTCGCGTAACACAAATAGTTCAACCTCAAGGCGAACTGCCGGTGGCGAATATTCAATATCGTGGAGAATTTTTTAATCTTGTACAAGGAGATTCTGTCGCAGGTGGTCTCATTACATCATTATCTAAAAAAGAACTTGTGTTCGAAAAAGATGGTCAAATCATCATTTTTTCGATGGAACCTACACTTGCAGAATAAAATAAAAAATTAAACGATGGAGCTAAACTCATGAAACAATTTTTCGGATGTTTGTTAATATCCTTGCTGATATTTTCCGGGGTACTTATGGCCACGGAAGAAAATCCAACAGAAGCTAACCTTGTAAGTATTCATGCGGTGGATACACATTTACCGAATCTTTTAGCAATGTTGGCGAAAGAGAGCGGGTATAATATTGTTACCGGGCCCAATGTAAACAAAGATGAACGTTTGTCCATCCATTTGGATGATGTGCCTATTGATCAAGCAATTAACTTGGTTGTGAGGGCAGCCGGATTGAGCTACGAAATTGTCGGGAATTCAATTCTTGTTGCCAAGCAGACAAAATTAAGAGAAGATGTGGGTGTGACCCCTCACATTGTTGCATTGAAATATGCAAATGCCGAAAATGTTGCTGAGCTTCTTGTCAATATCACAGAACAGATAACCATTGATAGAACCGGAAATAAACTGTTGATTACAGCAAGCCCGAAAAAAATTGCGGAAATTTTAGATATCATAAATAAAGTAGATGTTCCGGCAATCCAAATTATGCTTCAGGCCAGATTGATTGAAGTCTCTGTCGCAGAGGAAGAAAAACTAGGAATAGACTGGGCGAAACTGGCACAAATTAGTACCATAGTCGCTGAAAACGCTACTCCGGTCGGATTAGCGGAAAATTTAGTAAGCGGATCCCTGATCCCGGGAATGTCTTACACGACTGATGAAAACGGAAATGTTATTGAGTCATTTCAATCTCTCCCTGAGGGAGACATCCCGAATTCGATGTATTTCCAACGAATAAATCCTGAAAATAATCAAATAGGTTTCAGCCGTCAAATGACTGCATTTGATGTGACACTGGATTTTCTATTGAAACAGAATAAAGCGGAAGTGTTGGCGAATTCTCAAGTTGTTACATTGAACGGTCACACCGCAACAATATCCATGGTGGATGTTGTTCCGTATATTTTGTCCAGCGGTGGTGTCGGTGGGCAGGTACAGGTTCAACGTGAGGAAGTTGGAATTAAATTGCACATTTTGCCTACGGTGAACACTGATGGATACATTACGACAAAAATTATCCCGGAAGTAAGTTCAATCTACGATTTTATTGGTCCGGAGAGGAATATCCCGTGGATCAAGAAGCGGATTTCTGAGACAACTGTACGTGTGAAAGATGATGAATCCATTATTATTGCCGGTTTGTTGGGTGCGGATATTAAATACGTGGAACATAAATTTCCGTTGCTTTGGAGAATCCCGTGGATCGGAAGAAAAGTTTTCACCCACACCGTAGAACAACAAAATAAAACAGATTTAATTATTCAAATTACACCCAAAATTATCAAGGATAACTATTCCGGAATCCACAAAAGCGTGTTACATGATCAAACAGAAAGGGTCATTGGTCTGGGGATAGATTCAACCGTCAAACAGGAGGAACAAAAATGAGTGCCTTAAAGAATATTGTAATCTGGATAGGTCTACTTTCATCTCTTAGCCTGCTTGTTCTTTCTTGTGATAAGCGAGAACCGACCAGCTCGAAAAAAGACTATTCGGTTACGATAAATGTTGCAGAATCCTCGAGCTACGCCGGATTTAATGATTCAATCGAGGTTGTTGCATTATTGAGAGAGGGTGACACTCCTGTTGCGGATGCAATGATTTTATTTATCACTATGCCTACAGATTCCTCAGACGAAACCGGGTATTTTTATCCGGTCGAAAATAACACGAATTCTCAAGGAAAAGTTACCACCTATTTCTTCGACAACGATATTGTTGCAGATCATGCTATTTCTGCAAAATATGAGGAAATTATTGCCAGCGATACGGTAACGGTGTCACCGCTATCGGGAAATATTGGTTCATTGGGACTTGTTATTAGCCCGAATCCACTGGTGTTTCCAACGGATTATGATGGTTCCACTCAGACGGTTGCTGTAACAGCTTCGGTCAATGATGCAGATGGAGTTCTTATCAAAGGAGCGGTTGTCAGATTTCAAAATTTAACACCTGCAATTGGGTCATTAGTTTCCGGCTCAAGTATTACAAATAATCTGGGAATCGCTGAAACGACCTATCTGATTAGTACAGAGCAAACAGGTTCAGCTATCATCAGTGGTATTATTGACACGCTAGTGGCGACTGATACACTATATATTGTGAATTCAGAGCAAGTGTCGGGTTTGTCAAATATTGCAACGATGAGTACATGGATGAATACCGGAGAGATATTAGTAGATAATATTAATGTTGCTGTATCGGATACATTATATGCTCAGGTAACGAATGAATCAGGAGGTCCTGTCAGCAATATTCCGGTTCTATTCAAATTGCTGGATACCTCTTACGGATATTTATCACAAACATTAGTCTACACAGATTCCACAGGTGGAATGGCGAGTTCGATTTTCAACTTAGATCCGTCCTCATTACCTGTTGGAGAGGATGATTTCCAGATTGATTTTGAGTTATCGATATTAAATTCTGATGAGTTTGTAGACACGTTAAGCGTGGTAATCCATTTAGATGAAAATTTGTTTACACCGGAGTATAATGTTGCCGAATTTCATTTTTATCCGAACAGTGCATCTCACAATCACATATTAGGTGATGAATCTGAATTAGTTGTGATTGCAAAGAATAATGCCGGAGTAGGTATTTGTAATGTGCCTATAAGATTTGAACTTCAGCAAAGCAGAAGTTCTTATGGTGAGATAAATACGGCATTGTCTTATACGACGTGCGAAGCAGAATCTGATACGTCTTCAGAATCTCACCAAAATGGAACAACATCCGTTATTTACACGAATATTGAAGGAACGGGTTCAGATGTACTTCGTGCATTTATTCTAGATCCGAATAATAGCAGTATTGTGTTATATGAAGATGAAATTACAGTAAACAATGTTACACAACTGGAGATTGACTTACAAAATGTTGAATCCATGAATGTTTGGTCAGGGTCTCCTTCCATTTTTGTGTCCGATATTCAACATGCTTATTCAGATACGATTTATGCATCTGCTTTAAATGCGTCCGGTGCAGTACTACCGGGTATACCATTCGAGTTTCATTTGGCAGATCCATCCCAAGGACAATTATCACATAGTTTTCCAATTTCTGATGAAGATGGCATCGCGAAAACAGTGTTTACTTCCATTCCTGGTTTGATTGGTACAATTGTTTCTATTTCAGTGGGTATTCCAGAGACAGCAGTACAGAGCGAGAATGTTGATATAACATTTGTTGATCCGGTTGATTTCGTTTCTGAAATGGATACATGGATGAATACGGGTGTAATATTGGTGGATAATATTAATGTTGCTGTATCGGATACATTATATGCTCAGGTAACGAATGAATCAGGAGGTCCTGTCAGCAATATTCCGGTTCTATTCAAATTGCTGGATACCTCTTACGGATATTTATCACAAACATTAGTCTACACAGATTCCACAGGTGGAATGGCGAGTTCGATTTTCAACTTAGATCCGTCCTCATTACCTGTTGGAGAGGATGATTTCCAGATTGATTTTGAGTTATCGATATTAAATTCTGATGAGTTTGTAGACACGTTAAGCGTGGTAATCCATTTAGATGAAAATTTGTTTACACCGGAGTATAATGTTGCCGAATTTCATTTTTATCCGAACAGTGCATCTCACAATCACATATTAGGTGATGAATCTGAATTAGTTGTGATTGCAAAGAATAATGCCGGAGTAGGTATTTGTAATGTGCCTATAAGATTTGAACTTCAGCAAAGCAGAAGTTCTTATGGTGAGATAAATACGGCATTGTCTTATACGACGTGCGAAGCAGAATCTGATACGTCTTCAGAATCTCACCAAAATGGAACAACATCCGTTATTTACACGAATATTGAAGGAACGGGTTCAGATGTACTTCGTGCATTTATTCTAGATCCGAATAATAGCAGTATTGTGTTATATGAAGATGAAATTACGATAAATAATAATTCTACTTCGGGATACACATTGGAAGATGTTGAATCAATGAATGCATGGTTGAGTACTACATCTATTTACATGATTGATGCCGACAGTTCTTTTTCAGATACACTTTATGCTACTGCATTAAATGTAAATGGAGGTTCTATGATGGGAATCCCGTTTGAATTTGGGCTTACCAATCCTACACTTGGGCAACTTTCTTCGTCACACGCAGAATCAGACTCCACGGGGATAGCAAGAAGTATTTTTACAACTGTACCCGGAGTCACGGATACAACGATAACCTTTACAATATCTATTCCGGGAAGACCAGATATTTCGGAAAGAATCTTGGTCTTGACATTAATCGACGATGCACCTGAATGTCCTGGTTGCGAACCGGCGTTGACATTGACTGCGAATCCTATGACTTTGCCGGACGAAGATACAGGAGCAACAACATCAACGATTACCGCACATATGGTGGATTCTCTCGGGATGGCTCCCGACCCGAATACGATTGTTGAATTTGAGGCTATTCAACTGAATGAAGAAGACGAGTGGGTGTCTGTCGGGTCTATTACTCCTTACACATTTTTTGATGCTGATGGATATGCCTATGTTGAATTCAGTATGGGAAATTCCGCAGGATTAGCGTCCATTGTTGGACGATCCGGAGGTTTAACAGATACGACGCATGTGGTAATGAATTCAACCGCCGCATCGTATATTGAAATCATTCAACCAATTCCAAACGAAATTATGGTACAGGGTGGAGGTGGAGTAGAATCTACGCTGATTATGGCAGAAATTAAAGATGGGAACGGAAATTTGGTATCAGATCCTTATTTGGTTGAGTTTGAAATAACACAGCCCAGTCCAACAGGTGTTCACCTAAATGGAAATGTTGGAGTGATACTTGAGGAGGTTACTTCTGCAAATGGTATCGCAACAGTGACGCTCAATGCAGGCACACAACCAGGGTCTGTCCGTATGAGAGCAACACTCTCAGATCTTAATGGCAGCTATATTTCTATGGCAGAAACGGTTCCCGTTACGATTGTTACCGGTCCTCCTGCGTATGGAGAAATAAACTTCAGTTATGTAGAAATAACCCCAATTGGCGGTGGATTATATGACGTGCCAATCTCTGTTCACCTATGGGATATGTATTCAAATCCGGTAAGTGACTCCACTAATGTTTACATAAAGTTATTAGAGAACGCTTTACCCTATGATGAAGCAGCCCCATATTTAGAAGGAGATAAAGTCTGGTGGGGAACCAGCGCTCCCGATTCTCTGGTATATAAATGTTTACAACCCTCTTTTGGGAATGAGCCATCAAATACCGAATATTGGATTTTAGCTCAGCAACCTGCTGCGATCATTGGTGAAGCAAAAACAGGGATGCCATCTCCCAACGGGGATTATTATCCCGGTGTTGCTTGGTCAACCCTTCGCTATAGCTCTGCAAAGATGTTTGCCCAAGTGGTTATTTTTGCGCAAACATTTGACAGCAATGGTGAATATCTGATTATTGACAGCCGTGACAATCATAACAATGAGGCAACTATAATGCCCTACCAACCCGGGATAATTTCTGTTTCGGCAAGTATTCAATTCTGGGATTTTAATGGAGGTGGAGACTTTACCGACGATATAACAATTGTTGCAACTATCTCTGACTACTATAGCTACCCAATTGATAATGGGAGATTGCAGTTGGTCGCAGCTCAGGCGGAAATATTAACGGTGGACGGTCCCGATGGTGGTGTAGGGGGTGACCTTTCGATTGGTTTATCCAATGCACAGGGGCAGGTAACCTGGACAATTCGATACCATAAATCCGTTTGTCCCGTACAAACACAAGATCCTGTAACATACGCAGACTTCATTTCCACCGTTATTGTTCAATTACTTGATCCGTTGCAAACAAGTAGTGACCCAATTGATATTACATTAATTAATTCTGCTATCGAATAATGCAGAGAAGAGAAGGCTAAACGTGAAACACTTTAATCCTCAATTTGAAAAAATAGGTGATATTCTTGTCTATGAAAGTATCATTGATGAAGGCCAATTGAATGAAGCATTAAACGAGCAAAAAACGACCAAGGAAAAAATAGGACATACGCTTATTAAACAGGGAGCCATTACAGAGGATGAACTTGTAAAAGCGTATTCCATGCAGTTAGGATATAAACACATTCTAGAGGAAGAACTTACACAAGCCCCGGAAGAGATAGTGATTCTCATTCCGGAAGATTTTGCGGTTGAGAACAAAGTAATCGCTCTGAATAAGACAAGTGATACTCTTCTCGTTGCGATGGAAGACCCGGAAGATTTGGTTGTCTTAGATGCAATTAGAAAATTAACAAAACTGACACCGGAAGTATTAGTTGCCGGACGAACGGCAATTGATCACGTGATAGAAAAAATCTATGGGAAGATTAAACAAATCGGTGAAGTTGAAAGTGCGATTTCGAATATCAGCATCGTTCGTGGAGACGAAGAAGACGGAGATGAACTGGATCTTGCTACAGAAAAAGTCTCGGCAGAAGATGCTCCTTTCGTCAAACTTGTTAATCTTTTCATCATGGAAGCCATACAGGAAGATTCGACAGATATTCATATTGAGCCCGGTAAAAAAGAGGTCGTAGTTCGTATAAGAATCGATGGTGTATTAACCCAAATAATGTCGCCGCCAATTACCTCATTGAACGGAATTGTAACGCGTATTAAAATTCTTTCTAAACTGAACATTGCCGAACATCGTCTTCCACAGGATGGACGGATGAAGATTAAGACTGAAGACAGAGAAATTGACGTGCGTGTATCAATTCTTCCAACAATACATGGTGAGAAGGTTGTTTTACGTTTGCTTGGCAGCGGAGAAAAGACATTAACGCTCACTACGTTAGGTTTTCCTGAATATAAATTAAAAGTATTCAAAAAGTGGATTAATCAACCTTATGGAATGGTACTGATATCCGGTCCAACGGGTAGCGGTAAATCGACAACGCTGTATGCATCACTTCAGGAAATTCAGACAGAAGGTATAAATATTACAACAGTGGAAGATCCGGTTGAGTATCAAATTCCGGGGATAAATCAAGTTCAAATGCATGAAGAAATCGGATTGACTTTTGCTCAATCGCTCAGGTCAATTTTGCGACAAGATCCGGATGTGTTATTGATTGGTGAAATACGGGATAGTGAAACGGCGGATATCGCGGTGAAATTTTCCCTTACCGGTCACTTAGTTTTCAGTACGGTCCACGCAAATGATGCTCCATCAACGATCACCCGACTATTGGACATTGGTATTCCGCCATTTTTATTGGGGTCCAGTCTAAATTTAGTCATGGCTCAGCGTTTGATCCGGACGATTTGTCCGGTATGCAGAGAAGAATATACTCCTACTGATCATGAGCTGGGTCGAATACGTATCCCTCAGGATAAACTGGATACGATCACATTTTATCACGGTAAGGGATGCAGTAAATGTCGCTATACAGGATATAAAGGAAGAACTGCAATCCATGAAATATTGGAAATGAAGAAACCAATCCGGAATTTAGTGTTTGAAAATGCAAACGAAGATACAATTAGAAATATGGCAATGGAATTAGGAATGACTCCCCTGAGAGAAGCCGGTATAAACAAAATTATCAGCGGAGAAACCACTGTTTACGAAGTGCTTCGGTCTACTGTAGAGGAATTTTAATGGCTGAATTTACCTATATTGTTCGAACGGAAGGTGGTGTACGTCGTGAAGGGAAAGTTGAGGCGGATAACTATAATGAAGCCATGGAGAAGCTGCAATCTGAAAAGTACCTTGTAGTTAAACTAACTGAACGAGATACATCGTTTGACTTTATGGGACCATTTATTGATCGCTTAAGTCTTGAAGTAGAGCGATTCAAAAATCGAGTCCCTCTTAGTGTACTCGTGTTTTTCACAAGACAGCTGTCAACGATGTTCTCTGCCGGACTTACAATCGAAAGAGCATTTTATTTTCTGGCACAAGAAGAGAAACATAAAAAGTTTAAAGGAACCCTTGAACAAATTGAACGAAATATTCGTCGTGGACTACTTTTGTCTGATGCATTAGAAAGACATCCAGGGGTGTTTTCAAATTTGTATATATCACTGGTAAGAGCCGGTGAAGTCAGCGGAAAATTGTCTCAGATATTAGAAGAACTTGCATCATACTTAGAAACAATTGAAGATACTCAGAGAAAAGTTCGTTCAGCAATGTACTATCCGGTTTTTATTATTGTATTCCTATTTGTGATGCTGATAAGTACGTTTACATTTATTATCCCAAGATTTTCAACGGTGTACGAAACCCTTGGCTCAGACTTACCGCTTTACACAGTAATGATGGTGGATTTGGGAGAATGGTTCCAGCATAATATTTTCTTCGTTCTTGGAGCTACTTTCTCATCTTCATTTATTATTTGGTTAATCACTTTGACAGATCGTGGAAGACTCTTAAAAGACAAACTATTTTTGAAGACACCTATATTCGGCCCATTAATTGAACAAAGTGTTTTGAGTAAGTTTTCAAAGACATTTGGAATACTAATTAATGCCGGTGTTTCTATAATTGAGTCTTTGAGCTTAATAAAAAAGGTTGTTGATAATCGTGTTTATGAACTGGCAATAATTGATGCATCTCAGGATATAGAGGAGGGTTCCAGTATCTCCGGAGCTCTTCGGGAGACCGGTGTATTTCCGCCTATTATGATTCAATTACTTTCAACAGGGGAAGAAACAGGAGAAATTGATAATTTATCTCTGAAAGCATCGGAATTTTATACAAAACAGGTCAATGCAATTGTAGATAGATTAACTTCAATTATTGAACCTGCTCTAATCGTATTAGTTGGGCTTGTCGTTGGAATTATTGTCATTGTGACATATTTGCCCATTTTCCATTTCGGTTCTGCTTTGCAATAAATAATGTGGGTTTTTCAACTATCCTTGTTATTTATTACAGGGATAATTATCGGCAGTTTTTTAAATGTGATTATCTATCGTTTGCCGAATAATGTATCCATAGTCACACCGCGTTCTTATTGTCCGCATTGTAGAAAGACAATACCATTTTACCGAAACATTCCCCTTCTTTCGTTCCTATTTCAAAAAGGTCGTTGTGCTGAATGTCGTGTAAAGATATCTTTCCGATATCCTGTTGTAGAACTTCTCACCGGTGTATTATGGATGTGGGCATTTAGTGTGTATCCGTTGCCAAAAGCTCTGCTATTTGTTTGGATGTCGGGCATATTAACAGTGATTGCATTTATCGATGCAAAACATTTTACGGTTCCCTTATCTTTAATCGTAGCCATGTTTGCAGTGTTATTTATCTATAACATTAGTGAGCCTACGATGGTAACAGATTCAATTATCGGTGGAATTGTCGGCACAACCTACTTAGGTCTTGTGCTGGGTTTAACATGGCTTCTTTTTAAGAAACAAACCATGGGATTTGGAGATCTCCAGCTTGTGTTTATATGCGGTATTTGGCTTGGTGCCATTCAAGTATTATTGATGATATTTATGAGTTCGATCATTGCTCTGTTTTATTGGGGATTTATCAGTTTCAGGTCTGCAACTCAACGAAATCAACGTCTACCGTTTGCCAGTTTCATTGCTCCTGTTACAATTATTATTTACGCGATAGGATTTGAGTTTACTTCTTTAGGTTTGTGAGATATCATCATTGACGCTTGTTTAATCTGTAACTATTATCTTCATTTAACATCAAAGTAATAACCAAGCAACGGGTGTTTGGTGGTGATAATTTAGCAGATTGGAAAAATTTCTTAATTAACGGTTTAAGAATTGTTCTGAAACATCTAAATTCAAATTCACATTTTAGCATGTTTTTAATGAAAAGGAGATAAAATGGCGGAAAATGTGTTTGAATTTACAAGCGAGAATTTTGATTCTGAGGTAATCAAAGCTAATCAGCCGGTTTTGGTTGATTTTTGGGCGGAATGGTGTGGACCATGTAAAGCTATAGCGCCCACAATTAATGCGATTGCCAAAGAATATACAGAAAAAGTTAAAGTTGGGAAGGTCAATGTTGACCAGAACCAGCAAGTCGCAATGCAGTATGGAATCAGAAGTATTCCAAGTCTGTTAATATTCAATAAAGGGAAAGTGGTTCAACAAATTGTTGGAGCTGTTCCAAAAGAAAGTATCACCAAATTATTGGACGAAACTTTATAAACAAGAAAGAATATTAAAGCGATGAATCGGAAAGTCATTATCATTGGATCCGGACCTGCCGGATTAACAGCAGCTATTTATGCCGCAAGAGCAGATTTAAACCCCTTGGTTTTTGAAGGGAATCAGCCCGGTGGTCAATTAACGATCACGACAGAGGTAGAGAATTACCCGGGGTTCCCCGAAGGCATGAATGGTCCGGAAATGATGGATTTATTTAGAAAACAAGCACAGCGTTTTGGTGCAGAAACTCAGTTTAAACACGTGACAAAAGTAGATTTTAGTGAACGTCCGTTTAAAGTATGGGTTGGCGAGGAATTATTTACATCAGATTCGGTTATTATTTCAACTGGAGCTTCTGCAAAAATGCTGGGTTTAGACTCAGAAAAAGAACTCATGGGATATGGAGTATCTGCATGTGCCACGTGTGACGGATTTTTTTACAAAGATAAAAAAGTCCTCATGGTGGGAGGTGGCGATTCTGCAATGGAAGAGGCAATATTTTTAACGAAATTTGCTTCTGAAGTGTGGATTGTCCATCGCAGAGATGAACTTCGTGCCTCAAAAATTATGCAGGAACGCGTTTTAAACCATCCCAAAATCCATTTGCATTGGAATTCTGTTATTGATGGAATCCTTGGTACGAAAGAAACCGGAGTTACTGGTGTTATGTTAAAAGATACTCAAACCGGTGATGTACGGGAAGATTCCTGTGACGGAGTCTTTATGGCGATTGGACATACTCCAAATACGTCATTATTTGACAGTATCTTGGACACAGATTCTAAAGGATATTTGGTAACAAAAGGTGAAAGTACGGCAACAAATATTCCCGGAATATTTGCCTGTGGCGATGTTAAAGATTCTACATATCGACAGGCAGTTACTGCTGCCGGATCCGGGTGTAAAGCCGCGATTGATGTTGAACGATTTCTAGAGTTATCAGATTAAAAACTGACTTCCGGTTCATCTATACTACTCAAAAAGGAGTGAAAGATGAGCCCTAAAAAAACTAGACTAATTTATGAAGTACGCGATTTGAATAAAACGTACGGGAATCGTACCGTTATTCAAATTGGAAAACTACAGTTTCATCCGGGAGCTGTCTATGGTATAATTGGACCTATTGGATCCGGTAAATCCACGTTATTGCGTTTACTTGCCGGCGTAGAAAAACCAACCTCCGGCTTTCTGGCTTTTGAAGAAGAATCATTCGAAACCGGTTGGTTTGGGAAAATCAAAAGGAATGAGAATATCTATCTTGCAAGCGTAGATCAGCTGTCAAAAAAACACAAAGTCAGTCAGTTAGTGAAAGAAATTAACCCGCAAAAGGTTGACCAAATTCGAGGACGGTATTTTTCAAAAAATCCACGAAAAGAAATATGGAATGAGACGATTGAAAGTTTATCTCCGGGAGAATGCGCCTGGGTCAATAAAATTTTAGCCGTCCAAAGTGACCCGCGGGTTTTACTTATCGATGACTATGGAACGGTCATGGATAAAAACATGGAACGTGATTTTCGTAATCGAATTATAAAAATGAACAAGGAATTGGGGACGACAATAATTGTTGCCGCTCCGGATAATCATCACATCCGACGATTTGCATCCGTTCTTATTCATCTGGATAACGGTCATATCTCTAAAATCCGGCCCGGAAATTCTAAGTCATTCAATTATCGTAAACGTTAATCTATGCCCTCTGGTCTGCCAACCGGACTAATTTGGTCAGAACGATTTCGGAATCATCAAACCGGTGCGGGTCACCCAGAATCTCCGGAGAGAATTGTTGCTATTCATCAGGGAATTGAATCTTCAGATACATTACACGCCCTGGAGAAAATAATTCCTGAAGAAGGTGATAGGCAGTTTGCCGAACTTAACCATCAACGTACGTACGTAGACCGAGTAAAATTAGCATGTGATCAGAGAGACCAGTACATAGATACGTTTGATAATCCCATAGATTCACAGTCCTATCAAACGGCATTATTAGCAACGGGAGCCATGATTTCTGGTGTGGATTCAATTTTGAAAAACCGGGTGAAAAATGCCATGGCGTTGGTTCGTCCTCCCGGGCATCATGCCGAAACATCATCTGCGATGGGATTTTGTTTATTTAATAATGTGGCAGTAGCTGCGCGTTATGCACAAAAAACATATTCTTTAGACAAAATTGCCATTATTGATTTTGATGTCCATCATGGGAATGGCACACAGCATAGCTTCGAAAATGATGCGTCGGTGTTGTATTCCAGTATCCATCGTTATCCATTTTATCCCGGAACCGGTGCAAAAGAAGAAACGGGGTGGGGAGATGGATTGGGCACAACCATCAATTACCCGATCGAAGTAGGTTTGGGAGACGATACTTTTCTGGATATTGTTGAAAATTCCCTTGCGGATAAAGTGTTGGCGTTTAGACCGGATTTAGTTATTTTGTCTACCGGTTTTGATGCACACGAATACGATCCCATTGGAGGTATGACCGTTACAACGGAAGGATACAGACGTTTGTCCGGACTTCTTGTCAAGATAGCGGATGATTGTGCCGGAGGGCGGCTTCTATCCGTACTTGAAGGGGGATATCATCTTCAGGCTTTAACAGAGAGTGTTTGTGCTCATTTGGAAGAATTAATGAAGGAAGAATCATGAAACGACTTATCCGATCACGTCATGAAAGGGTCATCTCAGGTGTTTGCGGCGGGTTTTCTGAATATTTTAATCTAGATCCGGCGTTGATTCGACTGGTGTGGATATTTTTCACACTCTTTGGCGGGTCAGGAATCCTCGCCTACATTCTTGCAATGATTATTATTCCGGATGAATATTCTTCCAGAGATGAAAAACCTGTTCAAAATAAGAACCTTAGTCGCTCGACACCACTTTGGGGAGCCGTTCTCATCGTGGTTGGATTCATCTTATTTCTACAACACGGTCATGTGATAAGGATCATATTTCACTCTTTCTGGGGAGCAGGAATTAATGTCGTTTTAGCCTTGGGGTTGATTGGTGTTGGTATTTATCTGGTCTATTCACGAAAAAGTGACGTGAAGTCAGTTTTTGATTCGGAATTCACCACCGGTTTGCATATATCTGAAACAGATAAAAAGATATTCGGTGTCTGTGGCGGCATTGCGGAATCGTTACAAATAGACCCGACGATTGTACGGTTTATTTGGGTGTTTGCGACGTTCATGAGTGTCGGAATTGGCATTGTTTTATATGGTGTATTGGCATTGATTCTACCAAAATCATCATCACGGAGGGAAGATTAATTGTATGAGAACGAAACAATTCCATAAAATCATCTCTCAGTTTTCATCACGGACAATTCTCATTGTCGGTGACGTTATGCTGGACGCTTATCTGTGGGGAGATGCAGAACGAATATCTCAAGAAGCACCCGTACCCGTTATTCATGTTAATCGTTCTAATTATTCGCCCGGAGGGGCAGGGAACGTCGCATTGAACTTAGCGGCATTGTCCGCAAATCCGGTCATTATTGGGAGTATCGGTGAAGATAATCATGGACGAATTCTTCTCGATAAAATGAAAAATAGTGGTATTGATACAGAAAATATGATTATAGATTCAGATGTTCTTACAACCGTAAAAACACGTGTCATTGCTCATAATCAACAAGTGGTGCGTGTCGATGAGGAATCCCGAGAATCCATATCTTCTTCAATCCAAAATAAAATTATGGAGCGGATTCAGGAGATTCTTCCAAAATGTGATGCCGTCATTCTTGAGGATTATAACAAAGGGCTTTTTTCTGAATCTCTTATCAAGGATATTATTCACGTATCTAATCAACAGAATGTTCCTGTGTATGTGGACCCAAAACAGGATAATTTCAATATATACGCCGGTGTACGATTTTTTAAACCGAATTCGTATGAATTTTCTTTTTATTTTGGGAAAGAATTTGATGAGGAACAGTTTGAATCCTTTGGAAAGAAATTTCGAGATGAGACAAAAATCGACTTGCTAATGGTTACGCGTGGAGAGAAGGGGATGCAGATATTCTCAAAAGACGAATCCATTACAATCCCGACTAAAGCCAGAAAAGTCCATGATGTCTCCGGTGCGGGAGATACGGTGATCAGTACATTCACGCTGGCGGATATTTGCGGAGCTACGCCACAAGAAGCAGCCATTTTAGCCAATTATGCAGCAGGGCGAGTGTGTGAGGAAGTTGGTGTCGTCCCTATAACGCTTCAAATGCTTGAAGAAATGATTAGTCATCATCATGGCTCATGAATTGTGTCTGTAAAAAAATATAGTCTTTGGTTATTTATATTTTCGGGTATTATTGCCCAACCGGATAATCGATTTGATATATTTGATTGGGTGATTTACAGGCAGCCCGGTGCTGTTCATTCAATTTCAGAAGGATTCAATTACACATATTTTGGGACTGAAAATGGTGGAGTCTGGCGATACCATCTCTATCGGAATACATTTGAAGAGCCAATTACTAAAGCCCAGGGATTAACCTCGAATCAAATAGAATCTGTCTATCTTGATAAAGGTACCGGTATCCTGTGGGTTGCCACAGATAAAACCATTGAATACAGTTATTCCCGAAGTGGAGAATGGACGTCACACTCACTTGCGGAATATGGACTCCCAGGTGGGTCTTCGATTATAAAGATTGGCTCATCACAAAGCTATTTATGGCTTTTTACGGGTTCCCTGTTTTTAAAATTAGATAGGGTTTCGGGCATTATGATTTCCTCTATGACTTCTCCGGATGAACCATCAATCATGTGGAATAGCGATCGCTATTATTACGATTTTAGACTGCCTGAGATTTACAAGAATTATATTTTTTCAGATGGCTGGCTTCTTCACGATAATCAGCTTGTTGATCCCAACGGTAGATTTTATAATATCACCACGGCTGCTGAAGGTTCAATGAATCGTATTTGGATTTGTTCAGAAGATGGGACGATCTTCCTTGGTGATAAACAAATGGAAACATTTTATCCGATGACGATTGGTCCGGCAAATACCGATGTTACAGCGATGACACAGGGTTATCCCATTCATTATGCAGGTAGAACCAATTCAATGACGAAAGGAATAACGACATTTTACTCCGATGAGATTGAATTCGACTTTGTTGATTTTGAAACGACCGTAAATATGAATCCACAGTCCATTTATTCTATCTTAGAAATGGAAGACGAAATCTGGTACGGATCGGACTTTGGCATATTGGTGTATGATAAAGAGGACGATTATTGGCGGCAGCTAGATAAGACGAGAGGAGTCCCCGGTGTACCTGTGCTGGCGATGGCAGAAGACAGTGGCTCAGTCTGGGTAGGGTCGCCGAGGGGCATATCTCAAATTCGGAAGCAATCGAAAAGAAAGTTGCCAAAAGATTTGGAAGGCATTTTAGACAATCAACACGTTTACGATATTGAGATAGTGGGTGAGACTGTCTGGTTTGCAGGGGATTATTTTTTACTTATTTACAATTCCCGGGATAATTTATTGACCGATTTTAGAAAATATGGGGATACAAAAGAGATTGGAAATTGGATGAATATATTGAAAGATTTCCGCAAGATAAAAGTTGCAAATGACCATGTTGTGATTTCCACGATGAATCACATTCTTGATTATGATATTAAAAAAAAGAAATGGTCTTTTCTTCTCCAGCCTACCGTTTTTCCAATTAGTAAAACAATCCTCACAATCGAAGTCACAAAGGACTGGTGTTTTATTGGGACGGACAAAGGATTGATGAGATACGATAGGCAATATTTATTCATGGAGGAATATCCTTTCCCCTTCATAGGTAGTGTTCGTGAAATAGTCGTTCATGGAGACATTCTTTGGTTGGGTACGAATGAGGGATTAATTAAATTCCACTGGAGTTACGACTTATGAAGAATCATATTACCCTAAAAATATTCTTAATCATCGTTGGGCTGTTCGCATCGATGCATGGTGAATCGATGTTTGGAAAATCAAAAAGGAAGAATATTGATTACTTTAGTGTAACGGCCTTTCCCGTAGTGCATGAGTCTAAAGATTCTGTGAATATCCTGACATTTTTTAGTATCCCATTTACAACGCTTCAATTTATAAAGACAACTGAAGGGTTTGTAGCGACTTATGAAGCTACACTTAATTTACGTGATAATTACGGAAAGCAAATAGAGAGAAAGACCTGGCAGGATACCATTGTTGTGGATGAATATATCCAAACCACTGATAGAACAATTTCACGAGTATTACATACATTATTCACGGAAAAAGTCGGGGAGTATCAATTAGTGGGTGAAGTGTTGGACACAGAAACACGGTATTCGGGGAAACATGACATAGAGATAAATATTTTAAATTATGACGAGAATGTTACTCTATTCCCTGTAATTGTGTTGTCAGAAGCAACAGGCGATTTTGGAGTAGGAGAGGGATGGCGTCCGCAATTATCCAACCATAAAACGTATAAAAATGGCGGGCTAAATATTTTTGTTTCCGGAAGGGCCCAGCCGGGAGACTATTCCATCCAAATGGAAATAACCACACTTGAAAAGACAACGTTATGGACGGAATCGTACACATACACAGATTCGTCAACGCTGTTTCGAAAAATAATTTTGATTCCGGATTCCGTTCTGACAGGGTTTAAATTAAATATTACTACCAAATTGGTTCAGGGAAAAACCCGTAAGCGCTCCGAGCTGGAAATATCCCTGCCAAAACCGGGAATTTCATTTCAAATCAGCGACATCAATGAAGCCATCGAACAGATGACCTATATTCTTACCCATGAAGAAAGAGATTCGCTGAAGCATATAAGAAGAAAAGACCGTGAGCCTTGGTTCTTATCTCTTTGGGAAAAAAGAGATCCAACACCACATACAGTTGAAAATGAGCTCATGGATGAATATTACAAACGGGTGGCATTTACAAATGAACATTTTTCCGGATTTCAGGCTGGTTGGCGTTCGGATCAGGGAATGATTTACTTACTATACGGGAAACCGGATAATATTGAGCGAACTGTCAGTGAGCCTCGTAGAGTCGTGTACGAATTTTGGTATTATTATAGTATAAACCAAAAATTCATTTTTAAAGATGAAAATGGCTTTGGAGATTTTCGTCTGAACACTCCATATTTTGGATATCCAAATTAAAATTGAGGCTAAAGTAGAAAAGGTGGCAGCCGGGTAAATCGTGGGTTAGAAACCGATAGTGAGTTGTAACCGTTAACGGTTTGTCGGGGAAATATTAAGTTTTGCATAGGACAAAAAACATGATTGAACGATTTTCACACAGCAGTTTAGAAACATTTAAAAAGTGTCCGGTACAGTTTAAAATTCGTTATTTGGACAAAGTGCTTAAACCTGATGAAAGCATCGAAGCCTTTTTGGGCAAACGACTTCATGAGACGGTTGAGTATTTATACAATACCGTGGGCGAGAATGGCACACCAATGTTAGACATCGTTATGGACAAATTTCAGGAATATTGGGAGTCTTCTTGGCATAATCGAATCGGAATTGTACGATGGAGAGAATATCGTGCGGAGGATTATTATGCGCTTGGTGAAAAATGCCTTGCAAAATTTTATCGCCAATATAAACCCTTTGACGAACCGGCTGTCGGAAATGAATTGGAATTAGTCTTCCATCTTGATGATTCAAAGAATTATAAAATAAAAGGCATTCTTGACAGGGTGGACCACGATGGCTCAGGGAAGTGGGAAATTCATGATTATAAGAGCGGAAAACGTGCACTTACTCAGGGGGCTGCCAATAGAGATACGCAATTGGCACTGTATCAAATTGGATTAGAAAAGAAGTTTGATAATGTAAACGAGGTCGAACTTGTTTGGCATTTTTTACAGCACGGGATTGAAATGCGCTCCCGGCGGACGAAAGAAGAGCTAAAACTATTATCTGAAAACATCAAAACCCGTATTGATAATATCCGAACAGCTATTGCGGACAAACATGATTTCCCTGCGAAGGAATCAATTTTATGTAACTGGTGTTATTATTGGGACGAATGTCCCGCAAAATACCGACCAAACCCATTCATCCGTAAGTATTGAAGAGAAGGAGAATCATGGAGAAAATAGGATATATCATCTTAACGACCGTCGCCCTTGCTTGGCTTATTGCCATATTTTTTGGAATGATTAACGCATTTCCGGATGGATTAATTGGAATTATCATTTTCATTGGATTAGGACTTCTCTTTATCAAAGTGCTTCAAGATCGTCTGTCAAATAAAGAGGATGATTATTATTCTAAAACTGTCAAAAAATAAGAGGAAATAAAATGTTAATTACCACACAAGATAAATTTGAGGATTATCAAATCACAGAAACGTTAGGAATGGTTCGCGGAAATACAATTCGTGCACGGCATGTTGGGAAAGACATTATGGCGGGACTGCGCGGGATTGTCGGAGGAGAAATCACTGAATACACTAAAATGATTGCTGAATCACGAGAACAGTCTCTCGACAGAATGATTGCTCAAGCGGAAGATATGGGTGCCGATGGTGTTGTTTGCGTTCGATTTACAACCTCAGCAATCATGCAAGGTTCTGCCGAACTGTTAGCGTATGGTACCGCTGTGCGTCTTCAGAAAAATGTCTAACCTTATCCATTGGATAAAATACAATCCTCTCTTGGCAAGTCTTCTTCTTGCAGGAATTATATTACTGATTGGACTACGTTTCGGCGTTGTTGCATTTGTGATGATTCC